>Ga0209289_100167_pt1 | contig 39919 bp, 31 predicted proteins | sample GXS110809BmetaG_FD_184121 | JGI IMG/M metagenome (GOLD analysis project Ga0209289, IMG submission 184121) | Hot spring microbial communities from Gongxiaoshe hot spring, China to study Microbial Dark Matter (Phase II) - GXS 110809B (SPAdes)... ...
GTCAAATTGAGCGTTTCGTCCCAATCGGCATGAGCGCCTTTTGGGTCGCGCGAAATCCAATCGGCTTGACCGAGAAATTTGAGCAAGATATGCAGACCTGACTGGCGCAGAGTTTTCAGCGCAACTTCAAAGTTGTCGTGGTTGAAGTTGTAAACGCCTTCGTTGGGGTTAATTCGGCTGAGCGGAATATCTGTCTGAACCCAACCAAAGCCTGCTTTTTTGATGGCAGCAGCGAAATCTGGCAATTGAGTTGGTTCTTTCGGTAGCAAGACGCAAACTCCCAACATTGCCGTTTGCACTTTTTGTGCTGCACCAGCAGCAACTGCTGTTGACTGTTGTAGCCTTATACTTTGCTGCCTCTGGCAGCCAGCAACTGCGATGGCGAGAGAGAGCAAAATCAAAGCAATCGCTTTGGAATTCATTTTCGTCAACCCCCAATCAATTTTTCGGCATCGGTTAAAGTTTGAAATCCCTTAGCGACTCAGGTGGCTTTGCTCATAGTTGCTTTCGCTGCAAAGTTCTCGCTTTACAATTTTCCCGTTGAAGAAATGAAGCCTCCAAAGCCTAATGTGGGAAGGTGAAACCACTTCACGACGAAGTTGAAATTTGTGTCGCTTTATCTCCTTCGCTTGAATTGAGTTCATTAACCCGATGACCTGACAGACAATTTTCTGGTTTTCAATTGTGCATTTGAGTTTCACTGGGAAAGGGAACGGGTTGCGAAGTTTCAAATCGGCTACACCGTAAGCGACGGCGGCATCCATTCCTGTCGGCACATAAGAAGGTGCAATTGCGTGGCTATTTCGCTCCAAAACTTCCAAACCTGCAAGCAATGCAGCCACATAGAGGGTCGTTGAAACCTGACAAACTCCGCCTCCCCAAGATGGAACGAGAACACCGCCAAGGCTGACTGGGGCACGGACAAAACCTCGCCCTCGTGTCCACGAACCAACTCTTTGGTTGAACGAAAAATTTTGACCTGGCAAAATTAAGGCGCCATTGATAGCGCGAACGGCTTTGAAAGCATTGTATCGCTGACCTTTTGTCCGACCTTCCAAAGATGTCCAAAAGGTTGACAGAATTACAGGGCGAGGACCTACGCAACCGCAAAATGCGATTGAAAACAGCAAAAGCATTGGACAAAACCTTTTTGCGAGAACCATTATCTGCCACCAATGAAATTGTAGCAATTGCCAGACTCAGTTTTAGCCTGACAGAAAAAATTGTCCGTGCGTTGCAAAATTAGAAGCGAAAACTTTTCGGCATGAAGAGGAAGGTGATAAAAGGTGATCCGAACGGCACTTTCATTTGTGATGCAGGAACTTGAGGCATTGAAGCAAGAGGGGCTGTTCATCAACATCCGAACTCTTGAAAGTCCGCAGGGAGCATGGATAGTCGTTAACGGCAAAAAGGTGCTCAACATGTGCTCAAACAACTACCTTGGATTTTGCAATGACACAGCACTGAAAGAGGCGGCGAAAAAAGCCATTGACGAGTATGGTGTCGGACCCGGCGCCGTTCGGTCAATTGCTGGGACAATGAAACTTCACTTGGAACTTGAACGAAAACTTGCCGAGTTCAAAGGCGCAGAAGCAGTTGTCAGTTTCCAAAGCGGTTTTTGTGCTAACTTGGCGACAATTCCTGCGCTTGTCGGACGGGAAGACGGAATTTTCTCCGACGAACTCAACCACGCATCCATCATTGACGGCTGCAGGCTCTCACGGGCGGAAATCATCCGCTATGCACATTGCGATGTTGATGACTTAAAAGCGAAGTTGCAAGAGCATCGTCACAGATTTCGGCGCGCTTTAATCGTCACCGACGGCGTTTTCAGCATGGACGGTGACATCGCACCTTTACCAGAGATTGTCAAGTTGGCTCGTGAATACGACGCTTTTGTTATGGTTGATGACGCTCACGGCGAAGGTGTTTTGGGGCGAGGTGGGAGAGGCATCACTGACCACTTCGGTTTGCACGGCGAGGTTGACATTGAAGTCGGCACACTATCAAAAGCCTTCGGGGTCGTCGGCGGGTATGTCGCTGGTGGCGCGGAGTTGTGCGACTATTTGCGCCAAAGGGGAAGACCGTTCCTTTTCAGCAGCGCTGTCACTCCGCCGGATGTCGCAGCATGCATCGCTGCAGTTGACATTTTGCTGCAAAGCGAGGAGCGAGTTCAGAAACTTTGGGAGAACGCTTGCTACTTCCAAAACGGGTTGAAAGGGCTCGGCTTTGATATCGGCAAAACCCAAACTCCAATCACTCCCGTCATGCTTGGGGAGGCGACTTTGGCACAGAAGTTCTCACAACGCTTGTTTGAAGAAGGGATCTTCGCTCAGGCGATCGGCTACCCGACAGTTCCGAGAGGCGCAGCCCGCATCCGTGTCATGATTTCCGCTGTCCACACAAAAGAGGACTTGGATTTCGCTCTTGAAAAGTTCGCTAAGGTGGGGCGGGAGTTGGGGGTCATAGCGTGAGGCTTAAATCCTGCGACGGAGGTGGTTCGTTGTGTCTGAAGTTCGTGTCGGACTAATCGGAGTAGGTAGCATCGCTCAGGCTGCACACATTCCGAACCTTAAGGCTTTGGGTGTGCCAATTGTGGCTGTCGCTGATCTGGTTGAAGAGAGAGCAAAGCAAATTGCTGAGCAAAATGACATCCCCTACGCTTACAAGGATTACCGACAACTTCTCAAGCGCGATGACATTGATGCGGTTGTAGTCTCAACCCCAACATCAACTCATTACCCAGTTGTCACTTCAGCGTTGAAAGCGGGCAAGCATGTGTTATGTGAGAAACCACCAGCAATGAACCAGCGGGAAGCAGAGAAGATGGCTAAATTGGCAGAGCAACAGAAACTTGTGCTCATGTATGCCTTGCAAATGCGCTACAGAAACGACAGCCAAGCGCTCAAAAAATTGATTGATCAAGGTGAACTCGGCGAGATTTACTACGGGCGTGCCCTTTACATTCGCAGGCGCGGTGCGCCCGGCGGTTGGTTTGCGAAGAAAGAACTTTCCGGCGGAGGTCCGCTGCTTGACATTGGTGTCCATGTCATTGACTTGACTTGGTGGCTTATGGGTAAACCCAAACCAGTTAGCGCTGCAGGTTTCACTTTCCAAAAAATCGGCGCAAAAGGTTTGAGGTTGGATCGCGGTTGGCAACCCGCCGATGTCCGAGAAAAGCGGGAGCAGGATGTCACCTACGATGTTGAAGATTACGCAGGAGGCTTCATCCGATTTGAAAACGGTGCCGTCCTGATTTTTGAGGTCAGTTGGCAAATCAACGCGAAAGAACAATGGGGTGCCACAATCAGCGGGACAAAAGGCGGAGCATCGTTACCACCTCTGGAACTTTACACCGAAGTCCTCGGTGAGCAAGCGACTGTCTCACTTCGCGTAGACGAAGGGAACGGTTACCTTGAAGAAATGCGCGAGTTTTTGAGTTGCATCGCTGAGGGTAGAAAGCCGGTAACGGATGCGTGGGACGGAGTCACTGTGATGAAAATGTTGACGGCACTTTACCGCTCCGCTGAACAGGGCAAGGAGGTTCCAATTCGCTAAAGGTGGAAACTGAAAATTGCATCAAGGCAGAAGGGCGGGGCACCTAAGCCCTGCCCCAAATCCCACAAACGGCAGCGAAATTTTGTCCGTAAAATCCCCTACAAACATTTGTCAAACTTTCCCCGACAGTAAAAAGTGACTTTTCCGCTCAGAATTGTTAGATGAGTTCGGTGCGAGGTGAAGAGAAGATGGCTAACGAACAGCGTAAAAATTTGCGACCGTGCCAAGAAGTCGCCCGAGCCATCGCTGAGGCGTTGGCGGCGATGGAAAACCAACCCAGCGATGATTTGGTTCTGAAGCGCAACTACATTGAAAGGCTGAAACGAGAGAAAAACCCCGAATCCATCGTTGACGAACTGCCTCAACTTGCAGGCTGCGATTACCAAGCCATTCCCGAAGACGATATCGTTCGGCTTCACTGGTGGGGCATCTTTCATGACAAACCGAAAGTTGGCTATTTTTGCCTGCGCATAAAATGCCCGGGTGGAATTGTCAAGCCTCCTCAACTTCGCGGTGTGGGCGAGTTGTCAGTTCGCTACGGGCAAAACTATGTGGAGTTGACGACCCGTCAGAATTTTCAACTCCATAATGTTCACCTGACGCAGTTGCCTGAAGTTTTTGAACGCATTTACCAGTTGGGTTTGACGACAAAGGGAGGTTGTGGTGACACAGTGCGCAACATCACAGGTTGCCCCGTTGCTGGTCTTGACCCCAATGAACTTTTTGACCCGACTGCAATCATCCTTGAGGCTGCTCAACTTTTTGATTCCACGCACGAATACAGCGATTTGCCCAGAAAACACAAAATCACCATCAGCACTTGCCCTTACTGGTGCACCGCTCCCGAAATCAATTGCGTCGCTTTAGTTGGTGCGGAAAAAGATGGGCGCAAAGGTTTCACTGTTTTGGTTGGTGGCGGTTTGGCTTCCACGCCTCGCTTGGCGAAACCATTGGGAGTTTTCATTGAACCTCAGGACGCTATCCCAGTCATGGTTGCCATTTTGGAACTTTGGCGGACCAATAAGCGCTATCGGGTCTCTCGCGTCAAAGCCCGGTTCAAGTTCATGGTGGATGACTACGGTCCTGAGCGTATCCGTCAAATGATTGAACAAGCGTTGGGTCGCAAACTGGAAGATTACCCTGAAACCCCTCGTCCCATCGGCTTCACAAACCACATGGGCATTCATGAACAGAAGGGAAATGGGGCAATGGACGGGGGACGAACCTTTTACATTGGCGTTCCTGTTTTGGCTGGGCAAATGAAGGGAACGGACTTGATCGCATTGGCGGATTGGATTGAAAGTTTCGGTGGCGATTTCCGCATCACGAGACAGCAAAACTTCATCCTGACCAATGTGCCCGAAAGGAAACTTGATGACACGATAGCCCTTTTGCGTGAACTGGGCTATTCGCCCTTCGCTTGCCCTCTCATCGCCAACGGCATCGCTTGCACAGGCGACCCGTTCTGCAACTACGCCGTCACGAACGCAAAGCAACACCTGCGCGAACTTACCGAGCATTTGCGTTTTGTTTTCGGCGATGAAATTTGGCAGCAAATTCGCTTGACAATTCACATGGACGGTTGTCCCCACGCTTGCGCCCAACACTGGGTCGGTGACATAGGTTTGCAAGGGACAGCAGCGACCTTGCCCGACGGCACAAAACAGGAAGGCTTTGACATAATCTTGGGCGGCGGTATCGGTGGACTGTCCCGAATTGGTCGCCAAATCATTAGGCGCGTCCCCGCAAATGAGGTCAAGTTTGTCGTTGAACGCTTATTGCGGGCTTACTTGCAGGAACGCCAAAATGGCGAAACCTTCCAGCAGTGGTGTTTGCGGGTCGGCGACGAACACCTTAAAGCCGTCGCAACCGAACTCAGCACCGCTGCTTTGCCGTAAACTTTGCAACCGTTCTTCATCACTCACAATTGCACGAGGAGGTGCTTTGCAAATGGCGGATTTGGCTATCGTCGTTCGCGAAAGCGCTTACGACCGCATCTTGACGCCTTTGGCGTTTGCATACTTGGCTGCATCTTCAGGGCAAAATGTTGAGATGCTGTTTGTCAACTGGGCTGTTCGCGTCTTGAGCAAAAAGCATGCTGATGATTTGCCTGTTTCCGCTGAACGGGCTGGCAGCGAGGAATGGCTCAAGGGGCAAATCGCATCGGCAGGGTTACCGACGAAAATCTCGGACTTGCTTCAGTTGTTGAAACAGACCGGCAAGGTCAAACTTTACGCTTGCACTCTCGCAGCCCAGATCTTCGGCGTGGGTGAGGAAGATTTGATTGACGGTGCTGAATTCCTGCCTGCCAATGAGTTCCTCGCAAAAATGGCAGAGGCGAAAGTAACGATGACTTTCTAAAGTGACCAAAAGAAGTTTGCGCCACCCAAAAGCGGGGTGACAAATCATGGCATCAGAAACTCAGGGACAAATTGACCTTACTGGCAAGCGGTGCGCTTTAGTCACGGCAGCGTTGTCAGAAGCAATTGCATCGCTGCCAACGGGCGCAACTTTAGAAGCGTTCAGCGACGACCCAGTCGCTCACATACTTGTCAAGCGATGGTGCAAAGACACAGGTAACGAATTAGTTGCTGCGGAAAAGCAAAATAACGGTTGGCGAATAATAATCCGCAAAGGCAAAACCGCTTAACGGCGCCTTTGAGTAAAAAATCGGCGACATGAAATCTGGTCGTTCATAGGAAATCTGTGCTGATGTTTGACAAGTTCTCAAAGAGGGCATATCTTGGGACGAAGGCGACTTCAACGGTGGTGACGGGACCGTTTCGGTTTTTGGCGATGATAACCTCAGTGATGAAGAATTCAGGCTTGCGTTCGTCAGCAAAACCTTCAACTTGTGGTTCAGGAGTGGAAGGTTTTTTCTTGCGTTCGTAATAGTCCTCTCGGAAGAGGAAGCAAACGACATCGGCTTCCGCTTCAATTGCACCACTGTCTCGCAAATCGGCGAGGACAGGGCGCTTGTTTTCCCTGTGTTCAACAGAGCGGGAAAGTTGTGACAAGACAATAACAGGCACATTCAATTCTCGGGCAAGGCTCTTTAGCGACCGAACGATTTCCGTGACCTCTTGAACTCTGTTTTCCATCCTGCGTGGTGCTCGGACAAGTTGCAAATAGTCAATGAAGATGCATCCCAACCCTTCGCTCGCTTTCAACCTGCGAGCCTTTGCGCGAATTTCAAAAGGTGAAAGGTCAGGGGTGTCGTCAATGTAAAGGGGTGCATTGTAAAGTTCATGAGCAGCCTGAGTGAACCTTACGAAATCATGCTCCCTCAAATAGCCAGTTCGCAATCTGTGAAGGTTGACCCTTGCTCTGGCACAAAGTAGTCTTTGCACCAATTGCTGCTTGCTCATTTCAAGGCTGAAAATTGCTACAGGCAGTTTTTGCTCTGTGGCTATGTTCATTGCCATTGAGAGAGCAAATGAAGTTTTGCCCATTGAAGGGCGACCAGCAACTATGATGAGGTCGGAGGGGTGCAATCCGCCCAAAATTTCATCAAGTTCATTAAAGCCAGTAGGAATGCCCAAAAGTGTGCCAGGCTGGCGGGAACGCTGCTCTAAAAAGTCATAGGTTTGGCGGATGAGTTCAGTTAAAGGCTGAAATTGTGCTCCAATTCGCCTTTGCCCTACACGAAACAAGGCTGCTTCAGCTCGGTCAATTAAACTTTCAAGGTCGCCATCGTGATGATATGCCCAGTTAACGATTTGATAAGCCACCTGAATAAGTTGGCGCAAAATTGCCTTCTCCTCAACGATGCGACAGTAGTCTTCTATGTTAACGACTGAAGGAACGACTTCCATCAACTTCACCAAATAAGGTTGCCCACCACATTCATCCAACTTTCCCTTTCGTTTCAACTCCTCAGCAACAGTGAGCATATCAACGGGTTCACCGCGATTGAAAAGCGACAACACTGCTTCAAAGATGTATTTGTGCGGTTCGTAGTAAAAGTCGTCAAGTTGTAAAATTTCGGCAGCCGTAGTTACGGCATCACGGTCAAGGAGCATTGCTCCCAAGACTGCTTGTTCGGCATCAATACTTTGCGGTGTCGGATAAGCCATAGGGATAAGTGATGGCAACCGTGCTGCCTCCATATCCCCTGCCTCCTTTCATCATTACTGTGGGGCAGCAACTATGTTAACCTTGAAATTGGTGCGAACTTGCCGATGAAGTCTAACAGGGACAGTATGTATGCCCAAACTTCGCAAAGGCTCATCCAGCAAAACTCGGTTTCGGTCTATTTCAATGCCATGTTGCTCTTTCAATTTCTGGACAATTTCATGGGCTGAGACGGCGTGGTAGAGGCGACCACCTTCGCCGGCGGGAACGGCAATTTCCACGACGATATTTGCTAACTTTTGAGCGATAGCCTGAGCCTTTTCAATCTCGTGTTGCTCCCTCAATCTCTCCCGCTGCCTTCTTTTCTCAATTTCTGTCAATAAAGAAGGTGTAGCAGGTTGAGCCAAGCCCTTTGGGATAAGGTAGTTTCTTGCATAGCCCTCAGAGACTTCAACAACTTGAAATTTCGTTCCGAGTTTAGGGACATCTTGGATGAGCACAACTTTCAAAGGAATTCACCTCCGCCCGAATTCCAAACCCACACCTAAGGTCGGGTTTCGTCCTAAGTCTTCAAAACCTAACCGCAAAAAAGTAGAAGGTGATAATTGCATCCTTAGCCAAGAGTTAAATTGCAAACTATCAGGGTTAAAAGCCTCAATGTCTAACCTTAACCTTTCAGCATCCCATCCGATGCCAGCACCAAGTTTAGAACGGAAAGCGCCAAAACGCCATAGGAAATTTGAGCCAATTTTGCCCTGAATTTGAAGATTTAAGCGAGCGCCACCTTTGCCAGCGTGTGTTCCCGCAAGGAGTGAAATTGGGCTGATGGGCGTTTCCAAAGTCGTCCAAATTTCACCTTTTGTCTCGTCAAGTTTTGGAACGAACCAAACTGATGAACCTGCACGAGTTTTCAAATCTGTTGCCATCTCAAGCCGTTGCAAAATCTTTTGCCCTCTCTCCGCCGTTTGGCGAACAGAAAGGACTGTCGGTCCAACTTCTTTCAGACCTTCTTTCAGGCTCGTTTTTGCTTCCTCGCTGGTTATCAACTCGCGGAAAACATTAGTCGCTTCTTTCAAGTTTTCCGATGTCACTTTCAAGTTCTCGCCTATTTGCTTCAGGTTTTCTTTCAAGCCACCTTCAGTCACAAGCCACTTAACTGCGTCAAGGGTTTCATCCAAGTCCTGAGTAATTCCTCTCAAGTGCTCAGCAACTTTTTTAAGGTCTCCTTGAGTGTTCTCAATGAACTCACGCAACTGTTTCATAGATGCCTCTAACTCGGACAAAACATCGTGCCCGCGCCCAGTGAGTTCAGCCAAGTTGCGAGCAGTCGTTTTCAAAGCAGACTTTACTTCAGGGTCGCTAATAACCTCACGAGCCGATGCTATGATTTCTTTCGCTTCAAAGAGGACTTTCTTCAGTTCGCCACCAACGCCTTTCTCAGAAAGCAAAGTTTTCAACTCCTCGCTACTTTCGCGAAGGTTTGCAACGAATGTCTCCAAATTTCTTTGCATCTCCTTGTTGCCGAGAATTTTTCTGGCTGACCTAAGTGTCAATTCAGCCTCTCGGACTGAGCCAGAGATGCCCTTTTTGAGTTCTGGGTCAGACAAAATGGCAGCGAGTTGGCGCGTCGCTAATTCCACATTACCGACAATTGCGTCAAAGCGCTTGTCAGAAACAAGTTGGTTCAGCCTATCACTCAGCCTCCTTAAACTCTCCGTCGTCCTTCGGATGTCCATTTTCAGACTACCTGACAACTCTTTCGCTTCTGGCACTAACTCTTCCCACGAGATGGGGTCAATTCCTTCCACGACACCACCTTCAGGGACTACCTTGCCGGCTTTGAGATTCACAATGTCAACATAAGGCTGCCCAATGAGAGTCCCGAAGCGGATGGTTATTTGAGAAGCGGGTGGGTAATAAACGGGCACATTTTTTTCAAGCCTGACGATAACTTGGACAGTGTTAGGTGGTTTGAGTTCAATTCTGTCAACGGTTCCAACTCTCATTCCTTGCAACATGACTTCTGAACCAGGTTCAAGCCCCATGACTTTCCTGAACTCAACGACGAACCAATGTCCGCTTCTCCATTTTAAGAAAGATTGAAGCCAAGTTGCTCCTAAGATGAGGACGACCAGACCAGCCAGAATTAACAAACCTGACCAGAAAGCGCTTTCGGGGCGGGTTGTCATAGCAAGAAACACCTCCCTTTTTACAGCCGGTCTATAGACTCGGTTAGAGGACCAACAGCCTCGCCCCACACAAATTGCTTTACCACAGGATTAGACATCCGAACGAACTCATTAGGTGGTGCTTCGGCAATAATCTTTCCGTCATGAAGCATGGCTATCCTGTCAGCAGTTTTGACAGCGCTTGAAATGTCATGGGTGACGATTACCTCAGTGACACCAAAACGGTCGCGCATTTGCCTTATAAGTTCATCAACGACGCCACCCATGACGGGATCAAGTCCGCTCGTTGGCTCATCGTAAAACACCAAATCAGGCTGAGCAACTAATGCTCTTGCTATCGCTACCCGCTTCCGCATTCCTCCAGAGAGTTGTTCAGGGAGCAAGTTTTCTGTCCCTTCCATTCCGACGGCATCAAGGATTTTCCTAACCCTCTCCATGATTTCAAATTCTGTCAATCCTCTGTCTCTAACCCTCAAAGGGAATGCGACATTTTCAGCGACAGTCATCCAGTCAAAAAGCGCACCTCCTTGAAACACGAAACCAATTCGTCGGCGAATTTGATTGAGTTCATCTTCGGAACAATTGCTCAAGTCACATCCCAAAACGCTAACAGTGCCCTTTTGGAATGGCACAAGCCCGACTATGACTTTCAGCAAAGTGCTTTTGCCAGTGCCAGAAACTCCCACAACTGCCAAAATTTCACCCCTGCGAACAAAAAGGTCAACACCGTTGAGCACAACCTTGTTTCCCAACTGACACGAAACGCCTTCCATCACAATGGCTATTTCGCTGTCCCGATGGGTTTTTGACATTTTCGCTCACCTCAGATGCGACGCTCACATCAGCGCCACTCAAAACAATTGTAGGGGCGGCTGCTAAGCCGCCTGCAAGGGCAGTTTTAACCCCTTATAAAGGATGTTTTCGGGCAGACTATCGTCCGCCCCTACACAAAATGACATCAACTGCGTAAGTCCTAACACTTTGTTGCAGCGACTGTGTATGATGTCATGCAACAGGTCTGCAACTATTCGCTGCTTTCCAAACGGTTCAGCGACATTTGTGCTGCTTCTCTGACCTTGGGGTCTTCATCTTTGAGCAAAGCGGCCAATTTCTCTTGAGCCTCTTTGACTTTCAATGCGCCCAAAATTAGCGCCGATTCAGCCCTCAATCTGCTGTCAGTGCTATCAAGGGCTTGAAGCAAAATTGGGACTACCTGTTTGCCCACAGCGTAAAGGGCAAGCCTCGCTCGCAGCCGAATTATGGCTTCATCATGGGATAACAAACTTACCAACTCACGCAGGGCTTTCTCATCACCTCCACGAGCCATCAGTTGTAAAGTTGCTATGCGTTGTGTTAAATCCCATCCACCCTCTTGCTGGCGCAAAATGTCAAGAGCGGTGGAGTCATTGAGAGTTGTAAGGGCACGAGCCGCTGCCAAACGGGTTTCCCGTCTTTCGGACTTGATCATTTCCCGAAGCAACTTTTTACCTTCATCGCCATATCTCGTCAGACCCATTGCTGCTTCGGTTGCAATTGGTGTGCTTCCCTTTTGCACTAAATCGGCTAAAACAGGAATTGCTTCCTTGACGCCGTAGTTGCTGAGTGATAGGGCTGCTTCGCAGCGAACTTGCTCATCCAAATCGGTTTTTGCTAATCTCAGCAAAACTTTCAGCGCCCTTGCAGTTTTGATGGCATTCAAAGCGTCAACGAGGGCTAATCGGTCACTTTTTTTTGGTGAGTTGGCGAGTCGTTCAAGCGCTGGCAAAACTTTCTCCCTTTGAAGCGAGAGTGCCGATAATGACACGCTCCGTTCAAGCCAACTGCCTAACCTAATCGCCCTCAAAAGAAAGGCTATAACTTTTGGGTGAGATACACCAGCCATTGCTGTCAGCATCGCTGCTCTTTTCTCTGGTGTTTTTTCGCTTTCATAAGCCCTCAACAGGATAGAAAGTCCTTTGTTGCTTTTAGCCAGCAATGCTATTGCTGCGTTGCGGACAACTTCTGGTTCAGGGTCTTTGAGCGCCTTTGTGAGTGCTTCCCAGTCGCTGTCAGATTGGGATGACGCTAATGCCAAAGCACCTTGTGCCCTCAAAGGAGCATAAGGTTGTTTGAGCAATTTGCGCCCTTCATCAATTTTAAGGGCACCAAGTTTGAGCAAAGCAGAACTGGACAAATAGGCTATTTCAGGTTTGTCCTTTAAGCCTTTGCGCAACTCTGAAATAAGCCCTCTTGAAGGTGAATTAGCCCAAATGGTGAAGACCAAAACCCTGATGTTGAAATCACGGGAGTTTGCTAAGGGCTTTAGCCTCTCTGAGGCTTCAGGTGAAGGAGGAAATTTTGCCAGTAACATCAAAGCGCCTTTCCGCAAATCAGCGTCATCACTTAAAGCCCATTGGACAAGGATTGAACGAAACGAAAATGGCGGTGGTTTAAGTCCGACGAAAACTGGTTGCCAATGTTTTGGCTTTCGGGCAAGCCTTTTGCAAAACTCATCCCAAACTAAGGTCGGCATTCGGCTCAATATTCGCTTGAGCCTGTCTTGAACAGTTGGGTCTTTTTCATGCTCAAATGCCTCAACCAACTCAAGCCAAATAGATTCGCTGGCAATCTCTGGCAAGAGTTCAACGGAGAATTTCGCTTCCTGCGGGGAGCGTCGTAAGGCTTTGGTGAGAACCCTTTGCATCTCGGTCCCAGTTTCACCAAGGGACCACAAAAGGTTGAGAGCAAAACTGCGAACCTGCTCATTGGGGTCAGTTTCAGCCAGCCAAAGAAGTTTCTGAACGACTCTTTCCCGTTGCTCATCGGAAAGCAAACTTTCCTTAATAAAGTTTTTCAACTCCAGTAACGCTGCCAATTGTTCTTTTGGCTTTCCTCTTCCCTCAATTTTCCTAAGAGTCTGCTCCAAAGGCGAAAAGAGCGGAAGACGGTTAGAAAACCAGATGAGACCGAAAACCAAAGCCAGCGCAAGAATAGCCATCAACTTCAATGCCCGTTGCTTCCTCATGAGAACATCACCTTGACCATAACCAACTGTTAACCTTGGCTTGAAACTGCGTTTATTTACCTTCATCAAAAAGTCTGACATAATTATGATGACAAAGATGACAAAGGAGGGGAAAGAACATGCATGTGGGCTGCAACTTGAGGTTATTTAACAAGAAGCCTTTCGCTCACCGTTTTGCCTTTACGCTCATTGAACTGCTCGTGGTGATAGCGATAATCGCTATTCTGGCGGCGATTTTGTTTCCTGTCTTCAGTAGGGTTCGCGAGAAAGCGAGGCAAATAAGTTGTTTAAGCAACTGTCGCCAAATTGGAACTTCGGTGTCCATGTATACTCAAGACTACGATGGGATTTTTGTTCCCGCTCAACTGCCTCCAACGGGTCCGAACTACTCGTGGCCAACGCTGATTTACCCTTATGTCAAAAATGACCAACTTTTCACTTGCCCATCAGGTGAACGCTCGCCAACAATAGTGAGTTATAACAGCGCCTACGGTTCTGCGACTTGCCCGACTCCCTATGTCGGTGTCACCGTTGATGATCCGAATTTGTTTGGTGGCATGTGTGGCGATGGGACAACTTATGCTCTGGGATGCGTCATTCATCAACTATCCTACGGTCGCAATGTCATCCGAAACATAGCATCTGCTTGGAGAACTCCCAACTTTTACGACGGCAACAAAAGCGGTTTTGTTAGGACTGGCACAACTATCGGAGTGCACGAAGCAGAAGTAGCAGACCCAGCAGGTTCCATTCACATCGTTGATGCTTGGACTCGGCAGGCAGGAACAGGTTTCCCCGGCAATTCAATTAGAGGTCTGCAAGAAGAAATTCGCACTGACCGTTGGCCAGATTGCACCGCTTCTAAAGCGTCAAATCGTCATATTGAAGGCTTCAACGCAATCTTTGGTGATGGTCACGCTAAATGGCGCAAATATGGAAGCACGAAAGTTTGTGAGTGGTCAATTCAAGATGACTGCACGGGTGTCGGGTTGCAATGAAAGGATCAAGGTCCAGCAATTGCAATAGCCAGTTTGTCTGGGTGGAGGATTTCTTCGGCGATTTGTTTGACCTGTTCAGCAGTTATTGGCTCATAGAAACTTTTCGCTCGCTGGGGATAATCTAATCCGAGTCTGTAAAGTTCGCAGGAAACGAGCATCGCTGCTATGCCGCCCGTCGTTTCCATGCTCAAGACCAGTCGCCCAAGCAAGTAACTTTTTGCGTCCGCCACTTCATCCTCACTTGGCGGTTCTGTTCGGATTTTGTGCAGTTCAGCAATTGCACTGTCAATTGCCCGATTTATGTCCTTTGGGTTAACTCCCATTCTCACAATGAACGGACCTTCACCTAACCCTGCTTGAAGTGAAGCGCCAACGGCGTAAGCCAAACCTTGATTGTCTCGGATTTGAGTGAACAACCTTCCCCAACCAGCGCCCAAAATCGTTGCCATGATGTTGGCAGCGTAGAAACGCTGGTCGTTGCGTCGCAAACTTTTATGCCCCATCGTAATCCAAGCCTGCAACTTATCAGGCAGGTCCACTTTTTCACGCCTTTGAGTCTCAGGCAAAAATGCTGGCGGAAATTCCTTATCGGTTTCCTCCTTCACTTCCCAATTGGAAATCAGTTCAGCAACGATGTCAATCAACCTCTCAAGTTCCATATCGCCGACGACAGCGAAAATTGAACGCATTGGGTTTACGGCTCTTTGATATGCCCACAACACATCGTTGCGGGAAAGGTTCTCAACAGTTTCGGGAGTTCCGTCAGGGGCAAAATGAAGTGGATGGTTCTGAGGGTATGCAAGCGATAAGAAAAGGCGATAAGAAACCTCTTCGGGACGAGTAAAGGCATCTCTCAAAGCATTAACGATGCGCAACTTTTGCTTTTCAACTTCCTCTTCGGGGAAAGTTGGATGGCGAAGAATCTCAGCAAGCAAAGAAGAGCAATCCTTGAAGTCTTCAGGCAAGCAACTGAGGTGGACGGAGATACCTTCACTTCCAGCGCTGAAACTCAAATCCGCTCCACGCCGTTCAAGAGCGTCATCAATTTCTTGAGCGGTTTTCGTTTCCGTCCCACGACGCAAAGTTTGCGCCATCAAGTTGATACTTCCCATCTTTTCTGGTTCTTCGTAAAGCATTCCGCCTTTGATGAAACCGTGAAGGCAGACTAAAGGCGCTCCCTCAACTCGCTTCGCTATCAAAACGCAACCGTTAGGTAGAACCGTGCGAACGATTTCTTGAAATCCCATCGCTTCATCCTCCTTTGTTCAATGAGCCGCTAAATTTGTAGCACGGATTTTGGCAAAATGAAGCCAAATTCCCAAATTCTGGAAATGCCAAAGGCGCAACCTTTGATGCATGAAAGTGTCATAAACCAACGATGAGAAAAATCCGTCGCTGAAAATCAAAAAGGAGGCGAATGATGATGAGTAGTGACTGTAGTGGCAGTAACAATGGTGATGGTCCAAGTCTCTGGCGTCGTCTTTTCAGATACTTGAGACCATATTGGCATTGGACAGTTTTGAGCCTGCTTTTGACATTCCTCGTGACGGGATTAAACCTATTCCCTCCAAAACTAATGCAGTTGCTCCTTGATAAGGCTATCCCTCAAAAGAGCCTAAAAATGCTCTGGCAACTTAGCGCTTTGCTTCTTACCGTTTACCTTGTCAATACCCTCATTGGCTTTGCGAGGACTTACTTGATGTCGTGGCTTGGTCAAAAAGTCCTATACGACATGCGTTCGGAACTTTACCAACACTTGCAACGACTTTCCCTGAGTTTCTATGACACTCACCGCACAGGTCAATTGATGTCCCGCATCACAGGCGATGTCGGTATGCTTGAAGGCTTCCTCATTCACAGCATCCCTCAGTTTTTCGTTGACTTGCTGACTTTGTTTGGCATCGGTTTTGTTCTCTTCCAAACCAACTGGAAACTCGCCTTGATTGCTTTAGCGCCGACCCCGATTCTGTTCATCATGACGGTCAAATATAAAGACTTTGTGCTTCCCGTTTATCGGCGACTACGCTACGCTTGGGGCGATTTAACTTCTTTCCTATCGGATACGCTTGGCGGAATTCGCGTCGTAAAAGTATTCAACCAAGAGGAACATGAAGTTTACCGATTCAGGGTCAAAAACGAACGCATACTTAAAGGAAGCCTTCAAGGCGTTTTGATTTGGTCAGCCTTCTTCCCGACGATGGGATTAATCAGCACGATTAGCCTTGTCGCTGTTTGGTTTGTCGGTGGCAAGCAAGTGATGGAAGGAACACTTAGTCTCGGTGTCCTGACAATGTTTACCCTTTACCTTCAGCGCTTCTACATGCCCGTTCAAAACCTTGCTCAACTCAACGATGTTCTCCAACGGACAAAAGCGTCAGCAGAGCGAGTTTTTGAAATCCTTGACACTCAACCCGACATCCAAAACGACCCTGATGCTGTTGTGCCCAAAGAGATAGAAGGGCACATTTCTCTGGAAAATGTCAAGTTCGCATATCCTGGCAACGGCGATTTGGTGCTCAAAGGCATCAACTTAGAAATTCGTCCGGGTGAGATGGTCGGAATCGTTGGGCGAAGCGGTGCTGGTAAAAGCACGCTTGTGGCGCTCATTCCGAGATTTTACGACCCAGCCCATGGCAGCATAAAGTTGGACGGAATTGACTTGCGAAAAATTGACTTAGCGACACTGCGAGCAAACATCGGAATAGTCTTGCAAGAGCCATACCTCTTTCACGGAACAATCAAGGAAAACATTGCCTACGGCAAACCTGATGCTGACATGTTAGACATAATCAAAGCAGCGAAGGCTGCAAACGCTCATGAGTTCATCATGGAGTTTCCCGACGCTTACGATGCTTATGTCGGCGAGAGAGGAATGAAACTTTCGGGAGGTCAGCGCCAGCGAATTTCCATAGCGAGAGCGTTACTAAGAGACCCCAAGATTTTGATTTTGGACGAAGCAACTTCAGCCGTTGACAGTGAGAGCGAATATGCAATCCAGCAAGCATTGGAACGATTACTTCAGGGAAGAACAACAATCGCCATCGCCCACCGACTTTCAACTTTGCGGAAAGCCCACAAACTCATCGTTCTGGAAAACGGTGAAATCGCTGAGGAAGGAACTCACGAAGAACTTATGGAGAAAGAAGAGGGCATATACAGGCGACTGGTTGAAATTCAAATGCGAATGAGCGAAACTTTGTCAACTACATCACGCAACGGCGATAATGGGAATGGGCATAAACACCAACTCCCAGTTGGGCACAGGGCTAAGTGAGACCTCAATTGGATGTCAATGACGATGGAGTGTGAAAGGCAATGCCATCTTCATGGGAGTTAGAGCCTGACATAGAGGTGAAAGTTATCAGGGGCAGTGAAGCAAAATTCCTCAAAATGCAAGATGGGCAAATTGTGCTTGTTTGGAACGAGCAAGCAATCGCTGTTGGCAAAATCCTTCGTGCGCTCCCAATAAGCGACCCTTGGAGGTATCTCCTCGTTTACAACACCGAAGGAAACGAAATCGGAGTTATTGTGGATTTCAAAGAACTTGATACTGCTTCCAAGCAAATCGTTCGTGAGGAATTGGAGAGGCGCTATCGCATTCCAAAGATTTTGCGAGTTTTGAATGTGGAGCGACTGCCTCAGACTGGACACACTCGTTGGCAAGTTGAAACCGATGATGGGTTCAAAGAATTTGTCGTTCCAGGAAGTGAGCACATTTACACTGCTCGCTATCCACGAGTTTTCCTTGTGGATGAAAACGGCAATCGCTACGAAATCCCGAACTTTGAGCGTTTGGATGGAAAAAGCAAGCGCATTTCAAGCCAATACTTGTAGTCTGGAAGGTCAAATTCATCTTCTGTGTTGAACCTCTGCTATGCTCCTGCGTCAAAAAGGAATGACTCAACTGATAGACAAAATTAAACCTCACGGAGGTGCACTGAGATGTTCAAGAAAATGGCAATTGTGACATTGTTGGCAGGAGCATTAGCAGCGTTGGCAGTTACTCAACCACCTGGAGGAGGTCGTCGTGCTCAAGGTGGTCGACCCCCAGGACCGTTTAGGGGCGCTCCCATGATGTTTGGCGGAGGCGGTCCAATGATGATGCTCGGTCTCCTCAACAACCCTCAAGTTCGTCAGGAACTGGAACTCACCGAAAAACAAAGCACCAAGTTACAACAATTGGTTAACCAATTGCGCGAAAAGTTCCGAGGGCTTGGTCTACAATTGCGTGACCTTTCGCCAGAAGAGCAAGCGAAAAGGCTTGAAACTATCAAAGCCGAAGTTGAGAAGGAACTGGAAAAGGTCTTGAACGAACAGCAACTTAAGCGGTTCAAGCAAATCTCATTGCAAGTTCAAGGTTACGGCGCCCTTGCACAAACCGATGTCGCCAAAGAAGTTGGCTTGACAGAAGGGCAACTGAAGCAGGTTCGCGAAATTTTGCGTGAGTCTGCTGAGAAGAGAAATGCTATCCTCCGACAAGGAGCAACTGGTAAACCTCAGGCTCGCTTCCAAGAGATGCTGAAAATTCGCCAATGGGTTAACGAGCAGATTGAGAAACTTCTGACCGAGCAGCAAAAGAATAAGTGGAAGGAGCTCATTGGCGAGCCGTTTAAGTTGGAGTTACAACCTTTTCGCGGTGGTCGCCAGCAATGATGGGAGAAAAAGGTTGAGTTTTTGAAGCCGTAGGGCTTTATGCCTTGGGCTTTTCCTTTTCAAAGGAAAAGCCGTTTAGCGCAAAATTTCAACCAGCGCTAAAAGCAGTTTTCCCCAATCTTTCCACTCAGGCGCATCTTCTCTTGTCGGGACTCTAACGCCACATTGGACTACTACGCCTTTCCCCCAATTGTTCATAACTGCTATTGGTGTATCACCGTTCATTGTCCCAACGGTTTTGCCCTGTTGCGGTTGCAAAATGAGAACCCTTGCCTCAAATTCCAGATGGGTTTGGTTGATATTGAACACTTTGCCAGTTCTTTCGCCCGTTACGGTTGCAACTTCTGGGAACAAGTTTGCATGTGCTCGATAGCCGCATGCTTCGGAGAGCAGGAGAATCTTCCCGCCTTTAGATACCCAATCTCGCAACGCCAAAGCCCTTCGGTAAGTCAATTCCCTTAGGTCTCGCAAAGGTGGGAAAACCAAAATATCTGCTGCCTCCCAATATGCAGGTTCAAGGAATTGAACGGCAAAGTTTGTGAAACCAAAGGATTGCAAAATCTTGATGAACATTTCGCTGCTCCATCCTTCACCAACAACACCGATGACAGGTTTTTGAGTTTGCTTAGGAGGTTGAAAAGGCAAAAGCGATTGAACTAACTTGCGAAACTCAGGCTCTTCAACGCCTTTAACGAACGGACCACGACAGACAAAGGTTTGGGTTGAGTTGTCAACGAAAGCAACATGACCGCGAGCCACCAACCGAGCCACTCCATCTGGGATTTTCACTTTGCCAGTAACGATTGCACCTTGCTTAACTTTGCCGCCACTTAAAGTCGTCTCAACAATTACCTTTTCGGCGAAACCTTCGTGCCGCTCCCATTGAAGCCTCATTTGAACTTCCTTGAGCGAATTTGCTGGCAAAAGTCCAGGTGAAACCGAAATGATGAACCGAACTTTTTCACCTGCCTGATAGACGATTGGCGAGTTTTTCAACCGAATGCCATTGCTCAGGTTGAAAACGATTTTGGGTGAGCGATAAACAGGGTAAGTCGGCTGGGATGTTGCCCCCAGTGCCATCACTGAAAGGAAATCTTTGAGGGGCTCAATGTTGTAAGAGAAAATGACGAAACCGTCAGAACCCAAGTCACGGGCGATCTTCACTTGTTCAATGAACTGCCACTCGTCATCGTGCAAATAAGCGCCAATGCCGATGGCTATCGGGATTTGACCGTTGACTTCCAAAACTTGCTCTCTAACATTTTCGTAAAAAGTTTCCCTGTTGGCAGTGTAATCCATTGGGCAAACGAAGTCCAAAATTCTCTCCTTAACCCAACTCATCCAGTCCTGCTTGATAAGCGCATAGTAGTAGCGATGCCTTCGCCAAACGGCAGCGGAGACAGCAACTTCAGGTCGTAAATCTTTTGCGCTGTAGTAAACCCTTCTGACGAGATTGGTGATGTTTTCTCGCTGCCAGTCATCATATCGGATTTTGAGCGGACCAAGCAAAACTTGTCTTGGAAAGTCGGTCAACTTGAAGACCGTTGCCTTCTCAAATTCCTGACGAGAAATTTTGCTATAGTCAAAGTCGTAGTGAGGGATTTCAGGATAGCGGATGTAGTCAAATTGGATACCAGCGACAGGGTAGTTAAGCAATTCCGTCATGGCTTTGAACTCGTGCTCTTGGTTTCGCGGGTCACCTGGGTTGAGCCACATTGCTTGTCGCCCTTGCGGGTCACGAACAAGCCTATCCTCTTTTGCCATTTGCTCCTTAAGCCAATCTGGCGCTGATCCGAAGTGGTAATTGACACGCCAAGCGTGAAGTTCAATACCATAACGCTGGGCGGCTTCAACGGCATTTTGAAGTTCGTCCAAATTAGCCTGTTCAGCCCATTGGTCTCGTGGCAAAAACTGGCTACGGTAAACTACATTTCCACCGCGACCTGCTCTGAAGAACAAGCAATTGAGATTTGACTCCTTGAGAGTTTTCATCACTGCTATCCAATCTATAGGCTCGTAAGTGTGTAGCCATATCCCACGAATTTCGCCTTCACGAGGCTCAAGAGAGGTGGCAATTGCTTTGTGGATGCGTTCGTGGTCGCTAAGCAGTTGCTGCAATCGGTTGAGCCATTTAGTGCCATCAGCAGTCAAAGCGAATGAAACTTGAGATATTGGGGCACGAAGCAATTCAAGTGCTCTTTGCCGTCGCTTCTCGTCTCGGTAAGGGAGAGAGGAAATTTCCTTAAGCCATTCATCTCGCTTACGACTCAAACTTTGTTGCCATTCCTGCCATCGGGTTTGCAAAGAGATTTGCAAACTCCTTGAAATGCTTGCACCTTCAAAAAGCCACGAAGCCAACAACTTAGCCTTCTCCCCGTCAGGTAAATCGGATGCAAAAGGCTTGAGAACCAAAACCCATTTGCCTTTGCAAACAATTTCGTCGCTGGAGTTAATATTGAGGGCTTGTCGCCAAGCATAAGATTGGTCACCAAAGAAAGCGAAAACCACAACTCTTGAAGCGTTTCGCAATTTGGAAATTACTTTCTCATCGGGTCTATTAGCGGGCAAAATGAGCAAACCGTTGGTGTCCTTAGCCAAAGCCGATGCGTTAACTCGCAAGTAAGGCACCCTCAACCTTCGCAGCCATCGTTCAACCCTCTCAACCTGTCTGTTAACGAGCCAACGGTTCTCAACCCATTGGTCATTGCGCACGACAATGACCTGAGAAAAAGTTGGCAATGAAGTTAGGATGAGCCATAGCAATGAGAGTAGAACTTTTCTCATCCTCACTCACTCCTTCTGCTCGGAAAGTTTCAAGACAAGTTTGCAAGTGCTACCCTAAAGTTGCCACACTTTTCGTTGGCAAAACGATGGAAATAAGTTTGCAAGTTGCAGAAAAGCAATTTCAAAGGCAAAATTTTCGTGGCAATGGGAGAACCGAAAAGCCTAAGAGGTGGGGAATTAATGGTTTTAAAAGTTGCCATCATCGGTGTTAGAGGTGTGGGTAAATTTCATGCCCAGTGGTATTCTCGTGAAGGGTGCGATGTTGTCGCCTTCGTCGCTTCAAGACCTGAGACTTTGAGCGAAAACGAAGCAGCGTTGAAAAATTTCGTCCCAAATTTCTGCGGGCGTGGCTATACTGACTTGCGTAAGATGCTGGAGTTGGAAAAGCCTGATGCCGTTAGCGTTTGCTCACCTCATCACCTTCACAGCGAACATTGCCTTGAGGCGATAGAATTTGGCACTCACATACTTTGCGAAAAACCTTTGGTTTGGTTTGGGCAGGAAAGATTAGAGGAAGCAATCATTCAATCCGAAAAAGTTGTCAGAGCCGCAAACCAGAAAGGTCTCAAATTTGCTGTCAACACCCAATATGTTGCCGCTGCCCCTTACCTGAGAGAAATTTTGAAGGCAAAAGGTTTGCCAGAAATTCCCCAAAAACTCACTATGACAATGGAAGCAAAAGTGAGGGAGCGTGACATCAGCGGGGTCAACTTGTGGATAGACCTTGCGCCACACCCTTTGAGTTTTTTGCTCGCTTTGTTTCCATATGCCGAACTTGACCTTAGCAATGCCATTTTTGAAGAGGGAGAAAACTCCCTCACAGGACACTTTGCCATCCTCCACAGAAACGAACAAATTTCTGTCAGCGTCAAAGTCCGACGCCATTGGGGAAATTTGGAGAGGAGCATTGTTTGGGACGAACTCAAGTTTGAATTCCAACCTTTTATCGGTGACGACGGCGTTTACCGAATTCGTCTAAAATGGGACGGCGGTGAGCAAGTTGTGGATGATTTCATGCAGGTTTCTATCCGCAAGTTCGTTCAGTCAGTTTTGGGTAAAGGCGAACCCTTGTGCGAAGGTATGGTCGGGTTGAAACAAATGGAGTGGCTTATCGGGTCTGTGAAAAAATACCTGTCAATGAGGCGGTGATGAACTCTATGGCAGTGAAAATTTTCGTTGACACAGACATCGGAGACAATGTTGATGATACTTTCGCTTTGGCTTTAGTTGCTAATTTGCCCGATGTTGAAGTTGTAGGTGTCACAACTATCGGAAGCATGGTCGCTATTAGGGCACAGTTGGCTCGTAAGGTGCTTACAACGATTGGCAGATGGAACATCCCTGTTTCAGCAGGTTGCGGGCAAGGTTTGATAGAACCACCTTCACGCCACTTCCCTGAACAAGCGTCCATTTTGAGTGAGGCTGACAAAATTTTCTTTCCGCCAGTAAACGGAGTTGAGGCACTAAGGGACGCTATCAAACAATATCCCAGAGAATTGGTGATAGTGACTTTAGGCGCAATGACGAACCTTGCTTTAGCCTTGTCGTCGGAATACGCTATCCGCAGGTTGATTGGTCGCTTGGTCATCATGGGTGGGACAGAGGCTTTGCATTACGCCGAAACCAATATCCGCAATGACCCAGAAGCAGCCCACATCATTTTCAACAGTGGCATCCCTTTCGTGATGGTTCCAAAAGACATCACCCAGCACGCTATCATGCCGGAAGCATTGATGGACAAATTGAGCAAAAGTGATTCTGTGTTGTGCAAACTTCTGTGGGAGATGACGAAAATTTGGCTGCAAACAACAGGTGCAACTGCTCCCGTCCTCAATGACCCTCTCGCCATCGCTATTGCCGTTTACCCTGACATAGCCGAACTTGAGCGAGTTAGGGTCGAAGTTGAACTTCATGGAGTTCACACTCGCGGCTACACAATCGTAACGCCAGAACCAACAGGACCAGGTTGGATTGTCCGCTCCGTTGATTGGGACAGGTTTTGGAAAATCTTTGAAAGGGCAATTTTTTCATCGTAAGTTCACAGCGGAAGTTTAGATGCCAAGACCGTATTGCTTTAGCAAATTCATCTTTGGCTCAAGCCTGCTGCTTTTAGGATTGCCCTTTTGACAATTGCTTGGGTAAGGGGGATTTTGTATGCGTTTTGGGAAAGAGGTTGAGCCTTAGCAACAGCCGCTTTGCCAGCCTCTTCAGCAATTTGGGGCGTAACCTTTTTGCCCTTCAAAACTGCTTCCGCTTCAGGTGACCTCCAGGGGATTGGAGCGACACCTGAAAGGACAATGCGAACATCTCTGCAAATGTCATCCTTCATCTTCATCACAACTGCAGCACCAACGATGGCGAAATCGTGAGATTCACGCTCTTTGAACTTCAAGTAAGTGCTGCGAGTGTCGGGTGTGGGAGTTGGGATAAAAATTTCGGTGACAATTTCGTCGGGTTCAAGAATTGTCTCGTGGTCCAAACGCCGTGACGGCAGAACGAAAAATTCGTCAATGGGCAAATTTCTCTTGCCCTTAGGTGAGACGATAGTGACTGAAGCGTTAAATGCCATGAGGGCAGGCGCACAATCGGAGGGGTGAACAATGTAGCAAGGACCACCACCTAAGATGGCGTGGTATTTGTTTTCGCCGTTGTAGGCAAAGCAAATATGTCCTCCTTTCTTCAAACATCGGGTGTGCTCGTCACGGTAATACCAGCATCTGGGTCGTTGGCACAAATTTCCTCCGATTGTCCCGACATTGCGAATTTGCGGTGTCCCGACAGAATGGGCTGCTTCTGCCAAAGCGGTGAACCTTTGCCTAATGACGGGATGAGTTTCAATCTCTGTCAATGTCGCCAATGCTCCCAACCTAAGTCCTTCATTTTCGCTGAAACGGATGTGTCTCAAATCGGCAACGCCTTTGATGTTGACGAGCCTTTGAGGTGCGATGATGCCTCCCTTCATTTCGCCCAAAAGGTCAATGCCACCAGCGAGAATTTTTGCCTCTGTCCAACTCCGTCCCAACTCCTTCACGACTTCCGCTACGCTTGTCGGCTTAACATACTCAAACGCTCTCATCACTTTTTCCTCCCTTTGGAAAAGATTTGCGAAAACAAGTTTGGCACAATTTGCCTCACATTTCATCCCACAATGGCTTTGGCATCTTGCCCAAAACTCGCTCAACCCAAGCCCTCAAGACTTCTGCTACGCTCCAAGCCTGAGCGAAACAACCGCGAGGTTCGTGTGGTTCGTCGCCGTCAAAAATTTCCGAGATTTGACCTATGCAACCTTCACGCAAATGTCGGTTCAAAAAATTCGCAAGCAGCGGGCGAACTTTCTTTTTGGCTGCATCGTTGCCTTCAACGAGTGCAACTGCATCGGCATACGGACCAAACCACCATGCCCAAACAGTGCCTTGATGATAAGCAGCATCACGCTTGTGAGGTGCTCCAATGTAGCGTCCGACATATTGCGGATGCTTAGGCGAGAGGGTCCTCAAACCGAAAGGTCTCAGCAATTCAACTTCAACCCGATGCAGGATTGACCTTCCCTTTTCGTTCAGGATCAGCCTGAAGGGCAAACTTAAAGCCAGCAATTGGTTGCACCTGACCGATGGGTCGGGTTTTCCTTCTGGCTCAATGACATCAAACAGGCATCTTTCCCTTTCGTTCCAGAAAACTCGTTCAAAGTTGTTCATCGCTTTTTCTGCCCAATGACCTGCAAGGGATGCGATTTCGCTGTCGCCGACTTTTCGGGCGAGCCGAGCAAGGATTGCCAAAGCGTTGCACCACAAAGCGTTGACTTCAACGGGCTTACCCTTTCTTGGTGTCACTGGCATGCTCCAAACTTTTGCGTCCATCCATGTTAGGGCTTCAAGTTGGGAATTTGAATCCCAAAAGAGCAGACCGTCGTCAGTGTCGGCGCAAATGCCGTAGCGAGTGCCACGCAAGTGCCAAAGCAAAATTTCTCTCAAGTTTGCCCAAAGGGATTTCAAGAAGGCTTCGTCTTTGGTGTAGCGCAAGTAGCGGTAAGCGACAATGACAAACCAAAGGGTAGCATCAACAGTGTTGTAGGCTGGCATCTCGCCAGATTCAGGAAAGAAGTTGGGAATCATGCCATTGGAAATGTGTTTAGCGAAAGTCAACAAAATTTCGCGGGCAAGAGAAAATCGTCCCGTAACAAGGGTCAACCCTGACAGAGAGATGAGAGCGTCTCGCCCCCAATCGGTGAACCAAGGGTAACCTGCGATGATCGTCCTTGTGCCAGTTGAAGAACGGAGGGCAACAAACGCATCGGCTGCTCGCAACAAAGTCGCCAAAAACTCGTCACCGTCCGCTTTTCGGAAAAGTCGTTTCCTGCGCTCAATTTCTTTGGCTTCCAATTCGTAAACTTCACTAATGCTCAGTGGCTCAACAGATGCAAGAATGTCAAAGTGACCTTCGCAATGAAACTCTTTGACAATTTCACCGACACAAAAAAGCGATTCAACATCGTCAAGCCCACGCTCGGTTTCAACGGGCAACCAGAAGTTGTGCCACCAATTGAGTTCAGGGCGAAAATCGTCGCCGTTGTGAGCAAAGCAACAAATTGGAGTTAACGAATTAGATGAACGGACGAAAATGTTTTGCCTTAACGCTTCAACAACAAATGGAACAACAGGTTGCATCGTCCAGTGATGGTCTCGCCAAGCGATGAACAAACGAACGAGAAGCGAAACTTTTTGCTTAGGCTGGACGAAGTAGCGAACCAAAACGGCGTTTCGCATGTGGGGCATGAAAACCCGCTTGATGATTTTTCCTTCGGCGAGTTCGTAAGTCCACTTTGGCCACCAGTCAATCTCAAACTCGTTTGGCGGTGTCCAAGAAGTTTTCGTCCCGTCGCAGAACAGATGAGCAATGAGGGAATAATTTCCTTTGTCACAAACAATTTTTTCGTCCGTTGCAGCAAAGAGCAAGGTTCGCTGAGTTGGTGGACGAAGTGAAGCAATGAGCAAGCCATGATAGCGCCTTGTTCTGACGCCAGCCACTGTCCCGCAAGCGTAACCTCCAAGTCCGTTTGTCTCCAACCACTCCAACTTTATCGCCCGCTCAAAAGCCAATTCGTCACCATAAAATTTCAGCATCGCAATTCCCGCCTTTCTCACCAGAGCAAGTCATTTGCACACTTTTTCTTTTCGGCTGTGAAAGAATTATTAGAGGTTGCGTTGGAAATTGCAAATTGCTCTCGCCAGTCAGGGAAATCCTGAGAAGGAGGCGAATGAGGATGAGGTCTTTGTGGTTGCTTGTAGTTTGCGGATTGACTTTTGCACTTGTTGCTGGGCAAGTGACCCAAAAGCCCTATCGCATCGCTGTCATCCCGAAAAGCGTTGCCTTTGATTTTTGGCTTGCAGTCAGAGCAGGAGCAGAACGGGCTGGCAAGGAAGAGGGAGCACAAATCATCTGGAAAGGACCAAACGACGAAAGAGACATTGCAGGGCAAAGGTCAATTTTGGAAAACTTCATCACGCAACGGGTTGATGCGATTGTTTTCGCCGCTTGTGATGCGAAGGCGATGGTTCCCATCGCTCAAAAAGCCCTTAAAGCGGGCATCAAAGTCATCACCATTGACTCAGGTCTTGACCCCGATGTCTCCCTTTGCTTCGTAGCCACCGACAACATCAAAGGCGGGCGAATTGCCGCTGAGACTTTAGCAAAGTTGATTGGCTACGAGGGCAAAGTTGGGTTAATTCCGTTTGTTCCCGGTGCAGCAACTTCAATTCAACGGGAGCAAGGCTTTAAAGATGGCTTGAAGAAGTTTTCAAAGGTCAAACTCGTTGCCACCCTTTACTCGGAGAGCGATGTGACGAAAGGGATGCAAGTGACTGAGAACATGCTTACGGCTCATTCGGATTTGAAAGGCATATTCGCTGCAAATGAGCCAGGGGCTGTCGGTGCTGCTCAAGTTTTGCGTGCTCGCAAACTGGCTGGAAAAGTCAAATTGGTCGCTTTTGACGCTGCACCGACAGAAATCAAGGCTCTGAAAGAGGGCGTCATTCAGGCTCTCATCGTTCAGAACCCATTCCGAATGGGCTATGATGGTGTCAAGATGGCAGTGAAGGCAATTAAGGGCGAGAAAATCCCGAAGCGCATAGACACAGGTGTGACGGTCGTGACGGCGGAAAACATGAAACTCCCTAAAATTCAAGATTTGCTCTTCCCACCGAAAATCAAGTGAACGGTCGCCAAAAATTTGCTCAGAAAAGGGTGATGCGGAAGTGAAATTGCTCATAACCTACGAATTGACGCCACAGCAACTTGAACAAGTTCGCTTGACAGCAAGGGAGCATTTAATCTTCTACACTCAAGAGCGAGAACTTGCCATTAGCGAGGCAAAGGACGCAGATATTGCTCTCCTTGGCGCATTTGCTCGCGAAATTTTGGAGACGGCGACGAACCTGAAATGGGCTCACATTCCTTGGACTGGAGTTGATAATTTGCTTGAGCCGATTCGCAAAAGCCCAGCGGTGATAACTTGTGGCAAAGGAGTTTTTGATGCCCCGATGGCTGACCATGTCTTTGCTTTGTTGCTTGCTTTGACCAGACAAATTCACACCTTCATTCGCTATCAAATCGCTGGTGTTTGGAAGCGTGAAATTCCCAACGGACAATTGACGGATTTGTGGGGCAAGACGATGGGCATTTTGGGGCTGGGAAGCGTTGGCAGGGAAGTAGCAAAAAGGGCAGCCACTTTCGGAATGAGAGTTTTGGCTGTCAAAAGGCGACCTACAGCCATCTCCCAAGAACCCGTTGACGGTCTCTTTTTGGGCTACGAAGGTTTGAGGCTGATGTTGCCTGAATGCGATGTCGTCGTCATCACCGCTGCCCTCACACCACAAACAAGATACTTGCTTGGAAGGAACGAACTTGCTTCAATGAAGAAAGGAGCAATCCTCATCAATGTAGCGAGGGGTTCAATAGTTGACGAGAGAGCCTTGGTTGAACTTTTGCAATCAGGTCACATCGCTGGCTTAGGGATTGATGTCTTTGAAAATGAACCTCTGCCACAAGAAAGTCCATTATGGAGGCTGCCCAATGTCATCATCACGCCTCATGTGGGTGGATTGAGTGAGCGGACGAAGCAAAGGGTTTTTGAGCGTTTCCTTGAGAACCTTCAAAAGTTTATGGCGGGTGAACAACTTGTCGGCATCATTGACAAAGAGGCTGGCTACTGAAAAAGCAAAAACTTTCAACGGAGGTGGTCTCAGGAATGGCAGAAATCATCACAATTGACGAATTCGCAAAACTGGATTTGCGTGCAGGTAAGGTAGTGAACGCTCAAAAAGTTCCAGGCAAAGATAAATTGCTCGTCCTTCAAGTTGACATAGGGACGGAGACGAGAACCGTAGTGGCTGGTATTGCTCAGGAGTTTTCGCCTGAAGAACTCATCGGCAAACAAGTCGTGCTCGTGGCTAATCTTGAACCGAAGCGAATTGGTGGCATCGTCTCACATGGCATGATTTTGGCTGCTGGCGAGGAAAAGGCTCTCGCCATTGTTACCCTTGACAGGGAAGTTCCTCTTGGGACGAAAGTTCGTTGATGCCCATTTACAGCGAGGGAACATGATTGCGAAAATTGCACCAACAAAATTCGCTTTGAACTTACTTTTGGTTGCCTTGATGACGGCGGTATCCTTCGGCGAAACCGCCGATAAGTTCCTTTGCGAAGGCAAGTGGGACGGAAAGTCGGAAAGGAGATGGGTTTTTGAAGGCGAAGGGAAAAACCTGATAGTCAACTTAAATCCCAACCGATGCTCATTTTCCCTTGGTGAAAAGTCGTTGGGCTGGAGCGAATTTATGCCTTCCTTGCAATCTCAACCCATTTTTGTTTCTGTCATCCGAGATAAGTTCCGATGGCTGCTTCTGGTTGAGCGAAGACTTGCGGCTTTCGCTTTTGCCGATTTACCTGCAAAGGTCAAGCCAGTGGGAATTAGCGATGTGGACATTCACAATTTGCAAAGGGTCTCGGAACTCAACCTTGCACCTTTGGGTTGGGAACGGTGTGAACTTGAGGATGGGTCCGTCGCTTTTCGCCCGAAAAGCAACTTAGTCAAAGGTGCTGTTAAATTGATGGTGAATTTGCCACCATTGATTGATTTTTCGGTTTCGTTGGAAGTTCAACCCAATGGTGCAAGGTCGGTTGGGATCGGTTTTTGCTGGGGCGATGATGGTGGCTACCTGTGGCGTTGGTGGCGCAGTGGCAAAGAAAGTTTTTGGCAACTTGTGACAGTGTCTCTCTCCAATTCAGGTTGGGAGTTGAAAACCCTCTGGGAAGAGACTGCTAATGTTCCTTTCACGAGTTGGCACAAACTACAAGTTTGGCATTCCCTTGACCAAATTTGGGTAGGCGTTGATGGTGAATTGATGGCTCAGGTTAGGGACAATCGTTTCGGGCAAGGTCAAATCGTCCTTTGGGTTGAAACTGGCGATTTACCCATGCCTTTGGTCAAGCCAGCCCGCATAACTCATTGGTGGTGCTCTTCTTTGTCACCTGACATTGACACTTTCTTGCCTTTCCCTTCCCTTTTCGGTCGTTGGTCATCTGGGCTTGAATTTTGGTCCCTTGAACCTGAAAAGAAAGGTTTGCCTGCCGTTGCCCTTTTGGGAGAAGCAAATTTGCCATTTTGGTGGGTCGCTGATGTCAAATGGAATGAGCAATCAATGGGATTGGTCTTCGGTTGGCTCAATGAAGAACACTACAACTTGCTCAGGCTGCGACCTGAAAAGATTTTTCCAGACAACTCTTTCTCACAAGCCGTTTTGGAGATTGCGATAGTGAGGGGGAGAAGAGAGCAAGTTTTGGACAAGTTCGGTTTGGTCTTGATAAAGGGCGGGCTATACAGGATGGCAGTTCAATTGACGGAAAATTCTGTCGTTGGATTTATCAACGGGATGGGGCTTTTGAATGCTAAGGTAACGCCTTTAGGCAAAGTTGGGCTTTGGTCTGAACATTCTTTAGCGTTGAAGAGATTTTGGCTTTATTCAGGCGAAGAACCTTTGTTTTCCCTCATACCCGAAGATGGCAGTGCGGCTCAGCCTATCACGGAGCAACTGTTTTCAGACCACGAATTGGTCTCTTTCACACTTCCCAGCGGTTTGCCTCCTAATGTCCCCCTGAGCGCTAAGTTGAGCAAAGAACCTGTCACCCTTTATGTCCTTCGCATTGGCGACCGATTGGTTTTTAGGCTTGAGAAGCAAAATAGCCTTCTGGGCACGGTTAAAAGCCGAGTGCCAAAACGCCCGCCGTTGGTCATCAAATTGGAGCGAAGAGACAGGTTGATTTTGGTTTGGGTTGAAACGCAACTAATTTGGACAGTCAAGTTGCAGTGAGTTGAAAATTTCCCTCAATTGTAGCGCTGCTTTGATGTTGCCAAAAGTTCGGACTTTGATGGCGAATTGTAAAGTTTTCGGTTGACAGCAGAAGCGATTGGCTCAAGCCTTTGCATCAATTCCCCAAATTCCTCAATTGTCAGCGATTGGGCACCGTCGGAAAGTGCTTTTGATGGGTTGGGATGAACTTCCAACATGAGACCGTCAGCACCAGCAGTAACAGCAGCCAAAGCCATCGGGATTATCATACTTCGTTTCCCTGTCCCATGACTTGGGTCGGCTATGACGGGAAGGTGGCTGAGTTGCTTTGCAGCGACTATGGCGGATATGTCAAGGGTGTTGCGAGTGTAGGTTTCAAAAGTGCGGATGCCACGCTCACACAAAATCACATTAGGGTTGCCCTCAACGCAAATGTATTCCGCTGCTTGAAGCCATTCCTCAATGGTCGCCGACATGCCACGCTTCAGCAAAACAGGTTTTCGCAATTGACCTACCTCTCTCAACAAGGAGAAATTTTGCATGTTGCGAGTTCCAATTTGGAGGATGTCAGCATATTCGGAGACAATTTCAACATCTCTTGTGTCCATGACCTCAGTGACGACGGGCAGTCCCGTTGCTTCAGACGCCTCTTTGAGCAATTTCAAGCCATCGTAGCCTAAACCTTGGAAAGTGTGTGGTGAGGTTCTCGGTTTGAAAGCGCCCCCTCTCAGGACATCAGCACCATATTGCAAAACCCCTTTTGCCGTTTCCAAAATTTGCTCCCTGCTTTCAACAGAGCAAGGTCCAGCCATGATGATGAGATGTTCGCCACCGATAACTTTATCCCGAACCGAAATCAGGGTTGTTTCTTTCTTCCACTCACGGCTCACCAACTTGTATGGTCTTAAGACACGGATAGCAATATCAACAAAGGGCAAACTTTGAATTTGTTCCATCAAACTCGTTTTCACCTCTTCGTCAATGACGCCTATTGCTCCAATGACTGTCCGTTCAACGCCTCTCCACACGGCGCTTTTGTAACCGGCTTCTTCAAGCATTCTGCATACTTGCTGGACATCTTCGTCAGTTGCTCCATACCGCAGGATGACTATCATGTCAGACACCTCCGTTTCAGGATTTTTGTTTGATGAGGAATTTAAGCAATTGTGGAGTTAGTGAGTGGGAGATACAGAGGATGGCGCCGGCGCCTTACCGGCGCCAGAAATAGAAGACAAAGAAGAAGTTTCGGCAGTAAGCGATTGCCTTCAAACTCGGCAATCTCACTTCACAACATTTGTCCGACTCTAAGCCCATCCGTTTGTCCCTCCTTGAGAAAGGTCGCATTCAGTATGTCACAGGAAATTTGCCGTGTCAATATGCTGCGGTGCAATTTTGCTCTCGCAGTGTCATACTTGGGTTTGGAGCGTCATCATGGTGGAATGGGAGGGAAACCAAATGCATCGTGGGTTCATGCTGGTTGAGTTATTGGTCGTTGTGGCTGTCCTCTCAGTTTTAGTTGGGCTTTTGTTTCCAGTTTTCGCATTAGTCCGAGAAAAAGGCAGGCAAACTCAATGCGTTTCAAACTTGCACCAAATCATCAATGCTTTTGCCCTTTACGCCTGCGACCAAGATGAGACCTTACCGTATCGCCCCACTGATTTGACAGGACATCCAGGAGGCGCTGGTGTCAGTCCTACAGGAGTTTGGCCTCCTCTCCTCATCCCGCCTTGGACTGCTCAAGTTGAGGGCTACATCAAAAACCGTCAAATTTTTGCTTGCCCATCAACCCGACGAGATTGGAGTTGGCCTCTTTGGGCTGGAAGTTGGGGAAGACTGGGAAGCGATGGACCTTGGCTTGCCCCTTGTGGCTATCGCGGATATGGCTCGGCTGTGGGTAAACCTGAATGGGATGTCTTCGTCAGTTACGGATACAACGAAGCAGTTTCAAACAACTTTGACGGTTACATTTCCCTCACTGCTTTTCGCTCACCTTCCGAATTTGGGCTAATTGCTGACAGTGAAGTTGCGTGGTTTACGCCTTTTGGCTTTGGCACAGTTTGGGGTCTTTCCAAAACGGGTTTGGTTAAAAGGGTTGCTTTTGCAGAGCAATTTCCTCCCCCTGACGAAACAGACCCAAAAGCCGAGAACGCCACAAGACATCAAAGCGGAAGTTTTATCTCTTTCGTTGACGGACATGTCAAATGGGCTATTTGGTCACAAGTAAGATGCAAGCGATTTGGTGGTCAATTTAGGTTCGCACCAGAGGATGAAAGGTGAATTTCAACTTGCTTGGCGAATTGAAACGGAGATACCAAAACGACTTTCAGCATAGGAAGGGAGCACATAAATGGGCAACAAAGTTATTGGGTCATCGGATTTTTGCTGCTCTTGCCATATCTGCCATGCCCTTTGAGCCACAAAGGATGCTGAGGGCAAATGAGGTGTCAGGGGCAAAAGTAACTTTTTTTCGTCATCCCAATTATCTAAGACAATTTTTGCCCCTTTAGGCAAAGTGCCGACGAGGATTATCGTTTTCTCAAGCCGTCCACGAAGTTTAGCCACCAAATCGGAGAAATCGCAAGCAAATTCGTTACCATCTCGCACCAAAGATTTTTCACTGGCTTTGAAAAAGGAGGCATAAACTTCCGTTGGTCGTGAAGGGCGTGATGGGTAGAGAGCCACAATCAGGCTATTTTCACACCCACTTGCCGAAAGAGCCAAAGCATCCAATGTCCTAACGCCGATTATTGGCTTGTCCAAAGCCATTGACAAACCTTTGGCAAAAGCCAATCCTACCCTCACACTGGTGAAAGAACCTGGTCCAAGGGAGACAGCGACCAAATCCAAACTTTGCAAAGACACTCCTGCGTTTTCAACAACGCTTTGAACCAAGATGGGCAACCTTTGAGCCAGCGTTTGATAGGCATAAGTTCTCAATTCACTGAGCAGGATCTTTCGCACGCCATCCCAAACAGCACAACTTGCTGTCTCAAGGGAAGTTTCCAAAGCCAAGATTAGCAACTTACTCATCTCCCTTCCGAAACAAAGCATCAACCAGACCTTCGTAAAACTCACTTCGTGGCACGAACCTTATCAACCTTCCATTTTCAGTGTGCTCAAAAATTATGTCAAGCCGCTCTTTCGGCAACGCATCGGCTATTAAATCAGCCCATTCAATCACAACGACGCCATTTCGTTCCATGTAGTCCAATAGCCCAATTTGGCGATGAATTTCTTCAGCGCTCAAACCGTTCAATCTGTAAGCATCAACATGGAAAAGGTTTAGCCGACCAAAATACTCCCGAACGAGGGTAAAGGTGGGACTTACAACGGTAACGGAAATGCCTAAACCCTCAGCGAGCCCTTGCACAAAAGTTGTCTTTCCGCTTCCCAGTTCACCGAAAAGGCAAATAACTTCACCTCCAGACAGTTTTTGTGCTAACCCTGATGCCAATTCCTTTGTCTCACTTTCGCTTCTCATTTCAACTTCCCAACTCATTTTCACCATTCACCTCAAGAGTCGGTGCCTGTTGATGTCACCAAAAAATTTTGCTTCTCCTTTCCAGCCACAAATTTTGAGACCGAAATCATTGCGTATGACCTTTGATGGTGGCATGATTTTTCAGCCTAAGAAAGTTTGGGCAGGCAGGAAAAAAACAGATAGAGGTGATAACTTTGAGGCAGTTTGTGTGGATTTTGCCCTTAATGGTCTTAGTTGGCTGTGGTGGTGGTTTAAGGCAAGAAGTCTTTCCTGAAGGTTCGTTAAAGGTTATCGTTCACTTTCCACCAAAGAGGGTCATCCCTGCTGAGGCTCAAAGGGTTAGAGTCTCGGTGAGAGGTCAAGGTCTAACTCAGCCCATTGAAAAAGTAGCAGAGCGACCTTCTCAAGAAGGTGGAGAAGTTATCATCACCTTCACCAATGTCCCCATCGGTTCAAAAGAAGTTACCGTTACCGCTGAAGACCAATACGGCACTCACAGAGCCGTCGGAACTGGTGAAACGAACATTTTGGCGGGGAAGACTACTACAGTGACAATTGAACTTAGTTTGACAAACCTTGCAAGTGTTATTGGGCGCACGATTAATGTCCGAACGGGACAACCAGCAGTGGGGGTAACGATACAAATCGGTGACCGACAAGGAATTTCGGATAGCAACGGAAACTTTGTGGTGACCAATGTTCCTGAAGGCGAACGAACTATCACTCTCTCTTCGCCTGAATATCGCGGCTATAGCCGAAACATCACAGTGTCGCCTCCCTTGAAAAACTTAGGTGACCTTCCTATCTTGCCACAACAATTGATGCTACCACCTGATGAACCTGAATTTTGAAAGTCGCTCCAATCCTACTTGACCATGAAGAAGGTGGAATAAATCAAACCGACTGCCCAATCCACACCGCTACCGCCGATGGCTTCGTCGCCACGACGACTTCCGATTAGCACAGCCTGAAAGCCTGGGAAAATCGTGTGGAAAATTCGCACGGAGAAAAAGTCGGGCAAGTTGCGGGGCGCTTTTGTGTATTCAATGAACAGGTCAGTCCCCAAGCGCTGGAAAAGTCCAGGGAAGTAAAGCCCGACAGTATAGAAGTTGCTTCGCTGAAAACTGTTGCGACCGATTTCGCCGTAGATTTCCAACTCGTTGGTTATGATGGGTTGGGAGAAGTCAAGAGAATAACCTGTTGCTCCGCCTCTCACTTTCATAGCGCTGATGCCGATAGTGCCTCCGCGAATCGGGTAAGCCAATCTCAAGTATCCACCTTGCCTGCGACCACCAACAGGGCTACCGAAAAACTTGTTCAGGTCAGGTTGACTGTCATAAAGGTAGGCAGCGGTCAATTGAGTTGCCCCAAAATTCTTCTGCCACGAAATGCCATCAGCAATGTCGCTGATGAGAAGTTTGCCAACCAAGGTGGCGTTAACGGGACTTCGGGAAATCCATTGCCTACCCAATCGGATAGTTCCCACTTGCTCGTCCTTGTAGGCAAAATACACTTCTGTCCAACGACTTCTGGTTGTCCCTGCTATGTTAGTTGGTTGCCAAGAGATGGAAAAGAAAATCGGACCAAAGGTTGCTTTAGGTTTTAATCTGATGCCGTAAAGGGTTCTCGGTCTTCGGCTGGAATACAGCCCTATGCCCGTTGTTTCCAAAAACCACTGCCGGCTGCGAACAATCACATCTAAATTGCCCTTTTCTGGTGTAATAGGTGTAACAGCGGCTCCACCTGGCACTTCTGGCGACACAGTTGGATTGAAGGAGGATTGAGCAGGGTCAGAACGCTGCAGATCATTAAAGTCTTGAGCGCCTGGTGTGACTAAAGTTTCTTGCCCCGAAACAGTTAAATCCACGAACGAAGCGTCTGTCACGGTTATGTCTGTTCCAAACTGTGGAGGCGGTGCTGGTGAAGGGCTTGGTGGCGGTGCAGTTGGTTCAGGCGAAACAATAACCTCTTGTCCAGCAGAGAGAGTAATCTGCTGCCCTGAAGGTAAGACTATGAAAAGTTCACCCTCAAAAATCCTGAAAAGCACACTCCCATCAGGAAGGAAAGCGACGAAAATTTCTGTCCCACGAACAGCAGCAACGGTAGTTTTAGTGCGGATGGTTGCTTGTGAACCTTTGACGAATCTCGCCCACAAACTACCTTGATGCAACTCCATATCCTGCTTGCCTGCAGTAGTGGATGAAACAGTCAATTCGCTTCGTTCGTTAAGTTTGACGACACTTCTGTCAGCAAAAGTTACTTCAGCGTATGAGCGTTTTCCTGTCCTCACTCTGTCACCATTTTCCAAACTCGTGCCAACTTTGCTGGGAAGCCACTGAGTCGTGCCAGTCTTTTGATGCTCAACGACGCGCACAACAGAAGTGATACGAGCCTGTTGCGACCAACCGATGTTAACCAAAACACCTAAAATCAGAACCGACCATAAACAACGCATAAACGCCACCTCCAATTCCTGAAGTTTTTCTGCAATTGAAATTCGCTGGAAATTATAACACTGCTGGTTGCTAACTTGTATGACTTATTGCAGTAATTTTTGCCTCAGGAAGCAAAATATCGTCAATGCCCAAAACTTTGTAAACCCTCAAAGGTTGGGCACGACCACGAACTACAACTTCGCCGACTTCTTCCACCAAGACATTTGCACCTGATGATTTCGCTGCTTCATAAGTTGTTTCGCTGGCTAAGATTCTGCTGCCAAATTCCTTGTTCATGCCTTCAAGGCGGGAAGCAACATTCACTGTATCACCTATGACTGTTAAATCGGAGTGGCGCTTTGAACCAATTGCCCCAAACACCATCTCGCCCGTGTGGATGCCGATGCGCATGAAAAGGTCAGGCAAATTTCTTTCCCTCAATTTGAGCCTGAGTTCATCCATCGCTTTTTGCATTTCCACCGCGCAACGGATAGCGCGGGTTGCATGGTCAGGTTGAAAAACAGGGGCACCGAAAAGAGCCATAATGGCATCGCCTATGAATTTACTGACCGTGCCTTCATGTCGGTAAATAATTGAAGTCATAACTTCAAAGTGCTCATTGAGCAAAGCAGCAACCTCCTCAGGTGCCCTCTCTTCAGAGATGGTGGTGAAGCCCCTTAGGTCAGTGAATAAAACTGTGGCATTAATTCGTCTCGGTGAGGTCAGTTCTTCTTCGGAAGCAGCGATGAGTGTTTCCAGCATTGAAGGTGCCATGAACCGTTCAAAGCGTTGACGAATATGGCGGGCATGGCGCTCAACAGCAAACTGCAAGTAAATTGTTGAAAAAACGAAAGCCACCGCCATTGACACATAAAACGGGGCAGTGGGCAAAATCAAATGTGTATCCAAAAGTTTCAACGCCAAAAGCAAAACAATTGCTGCCAGAAGTAAAACCAACGGGAACGCTCTCAACGGTCGCAACGCAAACACCAACGCTGTCACTAAAGCGACGAAAAGGAAAACCAAGCCTTGAGACCAAATCCTCGGCAATATTCGCAAGAATTTGCCTGAAAGGAGCATTTGCGCCAATGTAGCGTGCACTTCCACGCCAGGAAAGCCGACGGAAACAGGCGTTAAGAAAACATCCTTACTCAACTCAGAAGTGTCACCGACGAAAACTAACTTGCCATCAAAAAGCCTTTTCAAATCCTCATTCGTTAATCCGTTGCGTTCGGGAAAGAGTATTACTTCCAGCGGGATATGTCGGAAGGCTTTTTCAGGTCCAGCGAAATTCAAAAGGAGTGAGGCGAAAATTAAGCCCTCAAAATTTTCTTCCGCACCAATGCGGTAAAAGACCAAAGGTAACGGGTTGCCGTTGAATTGTCCCTTCTGCAACTCTTGTTGCAATTGCTCCTCACTTTTGCCCAACCAAAATGCTGCTGCTATTGTCGCTAAAGATGGCAACCTTTCATCTCGGTAAGGCACTGCTACTGTTGCTGCTCTAATGGCTCTATCCCAAGCGTCCATCGACATCTCAATCAATCCAACTCCACTGGCTTTTTGAGCAAAGGGTTGATGCGGACCCTCGTAAGTGACTACAAAACCACCGCTCACTCTTTCTGGGAAAAGGCGACATGCCAAAACAACATTTTTGGCTTGGGATATTGCTGACTCAAAACTTCGGTCATCCTCTTCACCAAAAGGGCTGGGCAAATTCATGTGAAGGTCAAAAGCAACGACTTTTGCCCCTACCTTTTTTAACCTTCGCACTAACTCGCTGTAAACAGAGCGAGGCATCGGTGGGTAAGGGATACCTGCTTGTTTGAGTGAACGGATGGTTTGGTCATCAACAGCAACGATAACGATGTCAGGCAGATGTCGGAAAGCCCCATCCTCCCATCGGCTCACTTTTTGCTGCCATTGTCGTTCCTTTTCCTCTGGAAGCAGCATCGGTGCAGGTTTTGGTTGGACAAACCCGTGAAGGCGAAAACAAAGGTCATAAAAGAGAGTGTGCAACGGCAACTGCCAAGCAGAAAAGATTGTCAACGATTCCCCAGCATAAAAACCGAACAAGTTATCCAAGTAATTCCAACCCACAATTGCGCTGAACAAGGTGATAACACCGAAAGCGTAGAAATTTCTCCTTCTCTGTTGCCTTTGTCTTGCCAGCAAGTTCATTTCCATCGCTTTTGCCCTCACCATTGACGAGACTTGGGTGCTGTGAAACATTTTGCCGCATGCTCTTGAAATCAAGCCATATCCATTTGAGATGTAAAAGACTGGGTCACTTTACAACCGACCCGCTATTCGCTAAACTCAAAAAGGGTTTTTCAAAGCCCCCGCCAACTCAGCCCACCTGTGGGCTAATTCAAAGGGCTGAGTGTGTATATCCGATGGAGGGGGCAAGAAGGGAATGATTGAGACGAAGTTGGAAATGCCGACATCGCTGGACGAATTGCCGAAACCACGCTTCCGCCACCTGCTCGGAATTGAACCGTTGGAAGCGTGGGAGATTTGGTCTTTCCTTCGTGCTGCTGCCTTCTTCAAAAAGCACCTTCAAGCCAGCCCCCAATCTCCAATTCCTGCTCCCTCTCTTGCTGGCAAATCCCTTGTCACCCTCTTTTACGAACCGAGCACCCGAACCCGCACTTCCTTTGAGATGGCTGCCCGCAAGTTAGGCATGGGTGTCACCCACATTGCTGTCGCAGCAGCGAGTGTCGTCAAGGGCGAAAGTTTGAAAGACACTGTGCTGACACTTTACGCTCTCGGCTACGATGCCTTCGTCATTCGTCACGCCCATTCTGGGGCGCCGCACTTTGTAGCCCGTGTTCTTGAGGAACGCGCTCGCCAAACGAACGGAAAAGTCCCATCGGTTTTGAACGCAGGCGACGGAATGCACGAACACCCAACGCAAGCGCTGCTGGACTTGCTGACCATGTGGGAGGTTTTCGGGCGAATTGAGGGCTTGAAGGTGGCATTTGTCGGCGACATTTTGCACAGCCGAGTCGCTCGGTCGGGAATGTGGGCACTGCTCAAATTGGGCGCTGAAGTAAGGTTTGTTGGTCCACCGACTATGGTGCCAGAGCAATTTGAAACTTTCGGTGTCCGCATTTGCAAAACTTTGCCCGAAGCAGTCCGCGATGCCGACATCGTTTACCTTTTGCGCTTGCAACTTGAGCGCCAACAAGCAGGTTTGTTCCCCAGCGTCAACGAGTATCACCGATTGTTTGGGATGGATTTGCGCAAACTCTATGACCTTTGCCCTCAGGCTTTGGTCATGCATCCGGGACCGATGAACCGAGGCGTTGAAATTGCATCGGACCTCGCCGACAGCGAAAAAGCCCGCATCCTTGACCAAGTGACCAACGGCGTCGCCGTCAGGATGGCAGTTTTGTGGTTACT
>Ga0209289_100168_pt1 | contig 39674 bp, 40 predicted proteins | sample GXS110809BmetaG_FD_184121 | JGI IMG/M metagenome (GOLD analysis project Ga0209289, IMG submission 184121) | Hot spring microbial communities from Gongxiaoshe hot spring, China to study Microbial Dark Matter (Phase II) - GXS 110809B (SPAdes)... ...
GTGTTTTAATTAGTGCCGGAATTAAAAGGGCTAAATTTATTTGCACATTGATTGATAATGATGCGGATAACCTTTACATAACTATAACTGCAAAAATGCTCAATCCAAATATAAAAGTTATTTCAAGAGCTGGGAATTTAAGATATGCCGAAGCTATGAAAGGCGCAGGAGCAAACGAGATCATAGTTCCCGAATATGAGGGTGGCTTGGTTGTTGGCAGGATGATAGCAAGATATGAAAAAGCAGGAAGAGATTAAAGTAAAGAAGCAATTTCAAAAATCTTTTTTACTCCTTCTCTAAGTTTTTAGAGATTTTTTACTCACCCCTTTCAATTCCCCCTCTCTATTTTATAGAGAGGGGGTTAGGGGGTGAGTCAATTTTTACCCCTCTACAATTTTAGAAAGAAGCAAGGTTGAGAAGCAATTTCAAAAATCTTTTTAACTCACCCCCTTTAAGTTCCCCCTCTCTAAATTTTTAGAGAGGGGGCAGGGGGTGAGTCAATCTCTTAAGCAGGCTTTTGTTCTTCAGATAATGACAGATTGTCCTTGTCGTTGCGAAGGAAAACACTTCTTGAAGCAATTCCAAAAATCATTTTCAACTCACCCCCTTTAAGTTTCCCCCTCTCTATTTATAGAAAGGGGCAGGGGGTGAGTCAATCTTTTCCTCTCTATCTATATAGGGGTACGGAGTTAGTCAATTCCTTTATTTCTCCAAGGTTTTAGGAAGGGGATTATACTTAACCTGCGAAATTTAAAAATTCATACCCTCAAAGTCTCTCTCAAGATTTTTGTCCTTATAACCTCTTTTAACTTTTTCTATTTATAATCCAAAAACCCACCAATCCCATTTAGTTCAAGCTGATATAAGATAGAAGATTTAGCAAAAAACAAAAAGGCGAAAAAGGTAAAGAAAGAACCCAAGAAGTTTTAAGATTAAACTGACCGATAGGCAAGCACAAATGCCTTTTTAGATTAAAATTTTTATTTTTTTGAATTTTTTTTAAATTATTTTCAAAAAATCGGGCGAATTTCTCACCACGTTGAGAATAGCAATTATATCTGACATACATTCAAATCTTGAGGCATTAACAAAAGCTTTTGAAATAATTGATACTAAAAATGTTGATGAAATTGTCTGCCTCGGCGATATAGTCGGATATGGTGCAAATCCAAATGAATGCGTTGAACTTATAAGAAAGAGAGTCAAATATGTCGTAATGGGAAATCACGATTATGCAGTCGCTGTTGATCCGGCTGAGCTTTTTTATTTTAGTTCCTATGCTCGTGAATCTGACCTTTGGACAAGAGAGGTTCTAACTAAGGAAAACCTTGATTTTTTAAAATCACTTCCATTTACCATTTCCCTTAAAAATTTGCTTTTCGTTCATTCAGCTCCAGCCCAACCAAGAGAATGGGAATATATCTTTACAGAGGCACAGGCAAAGGTTCAATTCCAATACTTCAAAGAAAAAATCTGCTTTATAGGACATTCCCACTTTCCTGGGATCTTCCCCGAAAATGGCTTTTACAATGGAAAACTTGATAGAAACACAAGATATATAATTAATGTTGGAAGCATAGGTCAACCAAGGGACGGAGATTGGCGATTGTGCTTTGGGATATTTGATATGGGGACCTGGACTTACGAGGAGATTCGTTCTGAGTATGATGTTGAAAAAGCATCAGTTAAAATTATTCAAAACGGCTTGCCTGAATTCTTAGCAAGAAGAATTCTAATTGGAAGATAAACTCACAGATTATACTTTATTCTCTTCCTTCTATTTCTGATGTAATCAACGAATATAAACTCCCCAAGCTTATCAAGGGAAGAATAGTAAGCTCTTCCACGATTTGCTTTTGTTAATTCCTCCACGAAATTTATTAGATACGGATCCTTTGCAACCATAAATGTGCAAATTGTTATTTTCTCCCTTCTGCATGCAACCGCCTCATCAAGGGTTTTATTGACAATTTTCGGATCAAGCCCGAATGAGTTTTTATATAATCTTCCATCTGACTCAAAAATTGCGGATGGTTTCCCATCTGTTACAAGAAAAATTTGCTTGTTGACATTTCCCTCTTTTCTTAAGATATGTCTGGCAAGCCGAAGAGCCGCTTTCGTATTGGTATGATATGGCCCAACGCTCACAAAGGGAAGCTCAGACAAAGTTATAAGCTTTGCATCATCTCCAAAAACAACGATGTAAAGCTTATCCTTTGGAAATCTCGTTTTTATAAGCTCAGCAAGAGCAAGCGAGACTTGCTTGGCCGGGGTTATTCTATCTTCACCGTACAAGATCATGCTATGGCTTATATCAAGTAGAATGACAGTTGAGCAAGATGTCATAAATTCAGTTTCATAAACTTGCAAATCTTCTTCTCTTATTGTGAACTCATCAATCCCATCCCTTATTAAAGCATTCGTAACTGTTGATACAAGGTCTATATTTGTGGGTTGATCCCCAAACTGATAAGGTCTCGTCTCACTTAATCTATCAATACCCTCACCCGAATGTGGTGTTTCATGAAACCCAGATAAAGGTCCCCTTTTCAAATTGTTAAAAATCTCATTTAAAGCATCTTGTCTTATTCTCTGGACCCCCTTTGTTGTTAAAATTAACATATCTTTCGCCTCCTCAATATAACCCATTTCCTTTAACTTCTGAACAAAATCATCAAATGTAAACTTTTCATCAAATAACTCATTTTCCTCCCCTATCATTCTCATCCATTCAAGTGCCTCCTTTACATCACCACTCGTTTTCAACAAGAGATAACTGAAAATTGAGATCAATTCCTGCAACCTTTGCTCATCTGTCATTGATCGTTCGGTCCATTTTGAATAACGAATAAACATCTTTGTTAACCCTTTATCTTAATTTTTTAATCGCTGAGTCCATAAATTTTTTTGTATTCATCATAACTTAATCTTTTCATTTCAAAGACATTATCAACAAACGTATAAAAATTCCCCCCAAGCCGTCCAACGACTTTTAACTTCTTTGGATTCACAGCTTCATCCTCAAAAATTTCATCCTTGACATGAAACATCACGATTTCACCAAATACAACAGAGTTCGGCGAATCACCAATTTCAATAATTTTAACAACTTTACATTCAAGGTTTATAGGTGATTCAAGTATCCTTGGTGATTTCACAATCTCACTTTTTACAGGGGTAAGTCCAGCAATTTCCGCTTCACTTATCCCATAAGGAAAATCAACAGCACATATGTTCATTTTCTCAGCTATTTCTTCTGTAACTATATTAACAACAAAATCCCCATTCAATTCAATGTTTTTTAAAGTGTCTTTTTTATCTCCATCCCTTTTTCTATCTATTGAGATATAAATCACCGGTGGTTTAGAACTTACACCACCGAAAAAGCTAAATGGGGCAACATTTACAACTCCAAATTCGTTTATCGTTGAAACAAGAGCAATTGGTCTTGGTATAAGTGCACTTATCAAAAGTTTATATGCCTGATATTTTGAAAGTTCCTTGGGATCAATCCTCATTTTTGACGAGTTAACATTATTTTACATTAATTGTGTTAGAAAAGGATTAAACTGTTTCTCTTTACCGATTGTCGTTGAGGGACCATGCCCCGGATAAACTGTGACATCATCATCAAGTACGAAAAGTTTCTCTTGGATTGATTTTATTATTTCATCATAAGAACCACCTGGAAGATCGGTCCTACCAATTGTTCCAGAAAATAAAGTATCCCCACTGAATAAGATCTTTTCATTTTCTTCATAAAGACAAATGCTACCAAGCGTATGTCCTGGGGTGTGGATCACTCTTAGTCTCATTTCACCAACCTCAATTATATCACCATCGTTCAAAATTATATCCGGCTTAACCCCCTCAATTCTGAAAGGAAGTTCATATAGAACAGATTTTGGATCCTCAAGCAGATGTGCATCTTTTTGATGGATAGCAACTTTTGCAGCCGTCAGCCGAATAATTTCAGCATCATCTGCGATGTGATCCCAGTGTCCATGTGTATTAATTAAGCAAAGAATTTCACAATCTCTTTTTTTTGCCTCATTTACAATTTCTTCTGCTGAATCTTTCGGTGCATCAATTACAACCGCATAGTTACTTTTTTCATCAATTACAAGGTAACCAATTGTCAAAAGCGGACCGGATTCAAAAGCTTTAACTATCATCGGAAACCATATTTTATTTTTAAAATTCTTCCCTCGTCTTACTTGAAAAAATACTCACAACCATATCTTTATACGAACTGACATTGTCAATTTCATCCTTTGCTATCCTTGAAAATTGATGCAATCCATCAAGGACAAATTCCATCGCAGTTGCCATGGCATATTTATCGTTTTCATCAATTTTAAGATACTTTTTCACAATTTCTTTTAATCCTTTCACCTTGCAAAGCTCAGCGTAAAACTCATTGATTGGCATCTCATCTGAGATCTCTATCTTATTCCCATTTTCAAACCATGCAATTATTTGAGCATATTCTTGATGCCCAGATTGTTGCTGTGCTTGTCCTCTTCCCCTCTCCTCATAAGAGTGATATCTCGTTTTTGGCAATGGATCTGGAAAGTATTTTTTAAATACCTCTCTTATCGCTTTTCCAATTAACGCTTTGCTCACCTTAACACTTCCCTCCTGCTCACCCTCAAAAACAAGCTCAACTTTCCCTGTTATCCCAGGCAAAATAAAATTTAAATCACAAATTCTGGGATAAATGATATCCTCGTTAAATTTTATAGCCCTTCTCTCAGCGTTGCTTACGAGATTTTCCATACAAGAAATGGTTAATCTTGCGCTCACACCAGATTTTTGATCCACAAACTCGCTCGTTCTCGCTTGAAAAGCTATCTGCTCAATTATTTCTTTGAAATAATGCGGAATTATAACTTTTTTACCAGAATCTCTATTTATCCAAGCCTCTTGTTCAGTAATTTTAATTCCATCTTCAATTGTCCTTGGATAATGAGTCAATATCTGCGAGCCAATTCTATCTTTTAAAGGTGTGATTATATTTCCACGGTTTGTGTAATCCTCCGGATTCGCTGTGAAAATTATCATTATGTCAAGCGGAATTCTTATATTAAATCCTCTAATTTGAATATCTCGCTCTTGCATGATGTTGAATAATCCGACCTGGATTCTCGGTTGAAGATCCGGAAGCTCGTTTATAACAAATATACCACGGTTCGTTCTTGGAATTATCCCCCAGTGGATAACCCCTTCGTGTGAATAATAGAGCTTTTGTGTTGCTGCCTTTATTGGGTCAATATCCCCAATTAAATCTGCAATTGTCACATCTGGAGTTGCAAGTTTTTCACCATACCTTCTTTCCCTTGGGAGCCATTCAACTTCAACATCATCTCCATACTCTTTTACAAGATCAACGCATCTTTTACAAAGCGGTTTATATGGGTTGTCGTTTATCTCACACCCTTTAATTATTGGGATATATTCATCAAGAAGGTTCACAAACAATCTTGCAATTTTTGTCTTTGCTTGTCCCCTTAAACCAAGTAGGATAATATCGTGTTTTGAAAGTATTGCATTTACTATTGCAGGAATCACAGTTTTATCATACCCAATTATTCCGGGGAAAAGTGTTTCGTTATTTTTTAATTTTTGAATTACATTCCTCCGTAATTCCTCCTTAACAGAAATAACTTTATATCCCGAACGCTTTAATTCTCCTATTGTTTTGGCAAATTTCATTTTTAAAATTTAAATTTTGTTGCTGTATTTTTACCTAAAAACAAGATAATAAATCAAATGAAACATCAAAAAATTTTGATAATCAGGTTAAGTTCTATTGGGGACATCGTGCTTTCAACTCCGCTTATAAGAGTGTTAAGAAATAAATTCCCAAACTCACAAATTGATTTTATCATAAAGAAAGAATTTTCAGAACTTTTAAAATATAATCCAAACCTCACGAATTTGATTGAATTTAACACTGAAAATGGTTTCAAAGAACTGTTAAGATTAAAAAGTCAAATTTTAAAGGAAAATTACGATTTAATTATTGACATCCACAATAATTTAAGGAGCATATTTTTAAGAATGTTCACAGGTGCGCATGTGGTCAGAATAAATAAGCGAGTTTTCAAAAGATTCCTTTTGGTAAAATTTAAAATCAATTTATACAAAAATGCAATTCATGTAGTTGACCGCTATATTGAAACTTTATCTAATTTTTCTATCAAAAATGATAACCAGGGTCTTGAGATATTTGTTCCTGAAGATACGATTGAAATAGCGAAAAACAAAATAAATTTTTCCGATAAAAATCTCTACATAGCAATTGCCCCATCCGCAAAGCACGAAACGAAAAGATGGTTACCCGAAAGATTTGCTCAGCTTGGGGATAAACTTGCTGAAAAATTTAAAGCCAAGATCATCTTACTTGGTGGGAAAGAAGATGAAGATAGGTGTAGATTCGTTGAAGAAATGATGGTGAGCAAACCGATAAATCTATGCGGTAAAACAACACTTCTTGAATCAGCTGCTGTGTTATCTATGTGTAAATTGCTTGTCACAAATGATTCAGGATTAATGCATATTGGATCTGCGATGAAGACAAAAATTGTGGCAATTTTTGGGTCAACAGTAAAAGAATTCGGCTTTTTCCCATATGGTGTTGAAAATATCGTGATTGAAAAAAATATACCTTGCCGACCCTGCTCCCACATAGGAAGGAATAAATGCCCCGAAGGACATTTTAAATGCATGAGGGATATTCAAGTTGAGGATGTTTTCAATGCGTGCGCCATTTTACTGAGATAATTTCCTGTTTCACTACCTCCCCATCTAACTTTGAAACAACCCTTGAATTTGGATTACCAAAAGAATCATATGTGAAACTCTCAATTTACAACATAATTGGGCAAGAGATTAAAATATTAATTGACGAGGTAATGAATGCAGGCAAATATAAAATAAACTTTGACGCAGATAAATTTTCTTCTGGTGTATATTTTTATGTGTTAAAGACCAATGATAGAATACTAAAGCGAAAAATGGTTCTAATCAAATAATAAAAATAAAACAGGGTGCGAAGAGCACCCTGTTTTGTTTGTCTTTAATTATCTCACATTTGAACTCTTATATATAAACTTGCCCCTGATTATATTCCATATAAGATATAGTTTTACTACATATTCGTTCCAGACTTTTGAATGCTTTATTGACAGAATCCCTATGAAGGAGAATCCAGCAAAAAACATTACTTGAAAAGGTATCGCAGCAAGTTCAAGATAATACACACTTACCATCATTCCAGCGAACATATATAGTGCAAGCAAAATTTCAACATATGTTACCCATTCAACTCGGGATGCAACATATTTTTTCGTTTCCCATTTTTCTTCTTCACTTTCAATCCCATATTTTGGTGTCCTTACAAATTCAGTTTTTTTCCTCAATAAGGCTAAGATAACAGCCCTTGTGTTATTAACGGCAAGACCCATGCTTCCAGCAAGAAAAAGAGGAAACAAAATTATCTTATCCTTCCAATTGCTGTAAATTTCCCTTTGAGCAAGTGTATAAACAAGAAATGGACCAAAAAAAGGTAGAACGAAAGCACCCATAATGAAATAATACCAATTATAATCTCCGCTCTCTTTTATCACAACAACCATTGGATTAAGCAAAGCAGTCAAAAGGATAAAAGGAAAGACAAAATTGTTTGTTAACTGAAATGTCGCTTCAAGTTTAAGCTTTAGTGGTAGATTTTCACGCCATATCTCTTTCAGATATTTTAGCCCAACCTCAATCGCACCCTTGGTCCAGCGGAACTGCTGAGACTTAAGGGCATTTATTTCAGCAGGTAATTCAGCTGGTGAAACAACATCCTTCAAAAATATAAACTTCCATTTTTTAAGTTGAGCCCTATAGCTCAAATCCATATCCTCTGCAAGCGTATCAGTTTCCCAACCACCTGCATCCTCTATACATGATTTCCTCCATATACCACCTGTCCCATTAAAGGTTATAAAAAATCCAGACTCATTTCTTACATATTGCTCCATTATGAAATGCCCATTCAAGGCAAGTGCCTGCGCCTGAGTCAAAAGAGAATAATTATCATTCAAATGTTCCCATCTTGTCTGAACCATTCCGATATTTCCATCAAGATAAAAATATGGTAATGTCTTCTTTAAAAAATCCGACTTCGGAACAAAGTCAGCGTCAAAAATTGCAATAAAATCACCTTTAGCAAATTTTAAACCATATTTCAAAGCACCAGCCTTAAACCCTTCTCTCGTCCCTCTTCGTATATGCTCAATATCAAAACCCTTCCTTTTCAACTCCATCACCTTTAAAGCAACTACCTGAACAGTTTCATCCGTTGAATCATCAAGAACTTGAATTTGTAATTTCTCCTTCGGATATTCAATCCTGCTCACAGCATCAAGAAGGCGAGATACAACATATAATTCATTGTAAATTGGAAGTTGAATTGTTACATTTGGATAATTTTTCTCGTCCCCAAAGAGTTCTTCAAGCGTTTTAGGGCTTAACTTTCTTTTCCTTCCCTCAGCTTCTTCCTTTTTATTTTTGAAGTAATAATAAACAAGGACAAAACCATGAGAGCCAAAAACAGAAAGAACAAGAATTGAAACAAAGTAAAGCGCAAGAACAAAAATTTCTAACATTAATATCCCTTTAGTTTATTTTTACCAATTTGCTACAGTTGCAAGTAAAATGTCCTCAGAGAGTTTTTCTATCGCCTGCTGAATTCCTAATTGTAAATTTGCCTGTATATTTCCCTCAAGTTCATACTCTCCCCAATTTGAAAATGTTCTCTCCCAAACCCTTACACGCTTGACCATATCATAAAAACTCACTTTAACAGTTATAGTTATCCTTGATTTCATAACTTTTTCACCAGTTCCAACAACAACTGGGTTATCCTGGACGCTCACGATAACTCCTTCAAGAATTGAATTTGCGGTGTTTTTATCAGCGACTTTCAAGGTGTTATCTTGGATAAATCTTTCAACAATTTTATTCGTCAATTCTTCTCTTAAAGTTGCTCTTCCATAACCGCTTTGATCGTCAAACACGGGTATAGCTATAGTTTTCAAATGTGATGGCACTGACGCACCTGTAAACGAATACCTACATCCGTAAATAGATAATGCAATCGCAAATATAACAAATTTTAATTTAACAATAAAATTATTTTTTCTGCCTTTCTTCCTCAAGCCCGTATTCTTTTATTTTTCTATAAAGTGTTCTCTCGCTGATTTGCAAAGCTCTTGCAGCAAGGCGTTTGTTCCAATTAAATCTATCAAGCGCAGCTTTTATCATTCTCTTTTCCATATCAATAAGTGAATAGTTTTCAACAACCGTCCCAGTTTTAAAATCAACCTTCGCCTCAGGCAAAGCAAGTGGTGATGAAATTTGCTTTACGAGGAAATCTGCAAGATTTCCAAGTAAATTTTTTATCTCTATCAGATCGCTTTTTATATCAACCAAAGCCCTGTAAATTAATTCCCTATCAGCTTGTTCGCCGGGTTTTCCATATTTTATCGGAAGATTTCTGGCATAATCAAATTGATTAAAATCATACCTGAGATATTTTCGCACCATTGGCGCATCTATTACCTTGCCACTTTCAAGGACAAGAATACTTTCCACAAAATTTTTCAGCTCACGAACATTCCCTGGCCAGTGATAACTTATCAAAACTTGCATTGCATCATCCGTTATCCCGGCAAAAGCAACTTTATTCTTTTCGCAAAAATGAGAAACAAATCTCTCAAATAAAATAGGTATGTCTTCCCTTCTTTCACGAAGCGGTGGGATGTAAATGTTAACTGTTCTCAAACGATAGTAAAGGTCCTCTCTGAAATTTCCACGCCTTACTTCCTCATCAAGATTTTTATTCGTTGCTGCTATAACCCTTACATCAACCTTTCTCAACTGAGATGAACCAACCCTCATAAACTCACCTGTCTCAATCACCCTCAAAATTTTCACCTGCGTTGCGATCGGCATATCACCGATTTCATCAAGAAAAATTGTCCCACCATCCGCCATTTCAAAATATCCTTTTCTCGTTTCAATTGCACCTGTAAATGCACCTTTCTCATGACCAAATAGTTCCGATTCAAGTATCCCCTCCGGTATCGCTCCAGAGTTAACGATAACAAATGGTCCCTCTGCTCTTTTGCTCTCCCCGTGAATTGCGCGCGCAACAAGCTCCTTTCCAACACCACTTTCACCTGTAATCAAAACCGTTATATCAGTTAAGGCAACCTGCTTTATAACGGCAACTATCTCCTTTATCGCTTGGGATTCACCATAAATCCCATACTTTTCTTGAATGTCAAATTTTTCTTTCCCTACGGGTGAAATCATTGAAATTTTTATACCTCTATTTTCATTCCATCATAAGCAAGATTAATGTTCATATCAAACTTCGCCCTTGCATACTCAACCATTGGCATTATATTCTTATCAGGAGAAACATGTGTTAAAACAATTTCTGAAATATCAAAATCAGAAACCACATCAATTATATCCTCAATCTCAATATGAGCACACTCTATCACCAAAAGGTTAAGACCATCAAGATAATTTTTAACTTCATCAACCGAATGAAGATCCGAAGAAAAAAGAAATTTCTTCGCTTCAACCCCATTATTTGCGATCTCTTCAATCAAATAACCATATGAGGTCGTCTCAACGCCATAAAGTTCAGCATATTTCCGATATTTCTGCAAATGCTTTGTCGGAAACATTTTCATCTTCAAGTTCTCAAACACAAAAAATTCCTTGTCTGACAAAGGCAAAAATTTATATTCAAATTCAAATCTTTCCTTGAAAATGTATAAAAACGGCAAAAATTTTTCAACCGCCTCAATATGCTTTGAAGGAAGATAAATTTCAAGTGGTTTCCTTCGTTTTTTCCATTTAAAATACTGAAGCAATCTCGGAAGCCCAATGAAATGGTCAGCGTGAGTGTGGGATATAAAAATTTTCTCAATTTTATCAACATCAATTCCATCTCCGGCAATTGAAGACGCAGACCCTTCCCCCACATCAAGCAAAATCATCTTTTCTCCAACCTCAACTCCGATGCAGGTTTGAGATCTCCCTTTTTCAGGTATTCCCGATGCGCTCCCAAAAATTGTTATCTTCATCTTATCTCCACAGATGAGATGATAAAACTTTCTTTTCCAAACCTTCTTTTAATTTCTTTCCTTACCATATCAGCCTCATTTCTATCGTAAAAACATCCAACCCAAACAACATAAAATAATTTTCCATCTTTAAACTTTGTATGAAGTTCAACCCCGTATCCTTTACTTTCAAAAAATTGTTTCTCCCTCTCAGCATTTTTCTTATCAAGAAAAGCTCCAACTTGCAAAGAATAATTGCAATCAACTTTTGACTCCGTAGGTTTTCTCCCTGATTTATCAATTATTGAAATCGTTTCAGCTTCGGGGAAGCGAACTCTCAATCCAGCATAAGGAGATGAAGGATAAAGCGCTTTCAATCTTTCAAGTTCTCTCTTCGCTTGTTCATAATCACCCTTAGCATAATAAAACTGGAAAATTTTAAAAAGTGCATCATCAGAATAATCATTATCTGGATGATTTAAAGCGATATCATAATATATTTTCACAGCCTCTTCCCCATCCTGAATTAAACTTGCCTCAAGATATTTAAGGTTAACGGAAGCAGGATAAATTTTTTTTAAGCTATCAAGCGAATTCCTTACACCCTCAATATCTCCAACCCTCAAAAGGTAAAGATATCCGCTTATATCAACCTCTTGTGAAAAAGCAAAATTAATTAACAGAAGTAGGGATATTTTCAGGATTGTTTTTCTCATGAAGGATTTTGACTATATCACCAAATAAAGTTGCAGATGTTGCCTTTTTTATGCGAACAATTATGTAATCACCTGGCTTTACTTCATCAACTTTCGGGAAAACAACGACCTTGTTTGTATCCGTCCTCCCCATCCATTGATCAGATGAACGCTTACTTTCACCCTCAACAAGAACCTCAACTTCGCTTCCTATCATGCCCTGGTTAATTTCGTAGGAGATCTTTTGCTGCAGTTCAATTATTTCGTTTAATCTTCTCACTTTCACATCGTCAGGCACATCATCCCCCATCTCATACGCCTTCGTCCCTTCCCTTGGAGAATATTTGAACATAAAAGCACCATCAAATCTAACTTCCTCAAGCAAACTCAATGTCATCTTATGGTCATCTTCAGTCTCCGTTGGAAATCCAGCAATTATGTCAGTTGATAAACTAACCCCTGGTATCATCTCCCTTATTTTCCTAACGAGATCAAGATAATGCTTTCTGTCGTAGGTTCTGTTCATTAACTGAAGAATTCTATCCGAACCAGATTGAACAGGAAGATGTATATAGTTGCAGATATTAGAGTGTTCAGCGATTGTTCTGATCAATTTATCAGACATATCTTTTGGATGGGATGTTGTAAATCTAATCCTCATATTTCTATCAATTTGAGCAACAGCTGAAAGTAAATCTGCAAAATCATAATTTCCATCGCGATATGAATTAACATTTTGCCCAAGCAATGTAACCTCTCTATAACCTTGAGCGGAGAGCATTTCAACTTCTTTAACTATGCTCTCAAGCGGTCTGCTTCTCTCCCTACCTCTCGTGAATGGAACAACACAAAAAGTGCAAAACTTATCACATCCTCTCATAACCGTAATCCACGCACTTATCCCATCAGTTCTTAAAGGTGTGATATCATCATAAGTTTCAACCTTTGACAGTTTGACTGCAATTCCCTTATTGCCTGCAAAGGCATCATTCACAAGCTGTGGGAGTTTTCGGTATTCATCTGGACCAACAACTATATCAGCAAGATTTTCCTCGTCTATCAATCTCCTTTTCAACCTCTCCGCCATACACCCAAGAACTCCAACGACAAGGTCAGGTTTTTTCCTTTTATATCTTAAAAATGAACTCAATCTCCCTATCACCCTTTGTTCAGCATGCTCCCTCACACTGCATGTATTTACAAGTATTACATCTGCCTTTGAAATATCATCTGTAAGCGTATACCCGTGTTTTTTCATAATCCCAAGGACGATTTCCGAATCCGCAAGATTCATTTGACATCCATATGTTTCTATGTAAATTTTCTTGCCTTCGCTCATTTTTTGGAAATTTGTTAATTTCTAATAGGTTATTTTTAATTTAATTTAAAAAAACGACCTTTGAAAAACAAAAGCTAAAATCTTCGCTCCCTTTGAAAAACCTAAAATCCTGTTTAAATTAAATAGGTTTAAAACCTCAAAAACGACATACGATGAAAGTTCAACACAAGTTATTGATTGCCTTCTTGATCTCATTTTTAATCTTTATAGTTGAGCTTGCAAAACTTCAACCCTTTGAAAGCCTGAATTCACTTTTCAACGAATTAAAATTTAGACTCCGTGGACAATCCCAAGTTGATACATCTCTCATATTTCTTTACATTGACGATAACGCTATTTATTCTCTTGGCGGTTATCCCTTAAAACGAAGCTACTATGCACTTTTAATTGATCTGCTTACCCAGTTGAATGTCAAAGCGATCGCTCTTGATATATTATTAACCGAAAGAAATTCCGATTATCCAGAAAGAGATGAATTGCTTGCTTTAACCATCAAAAACTCAAATAGGGTTTACCTTGGCGGAAGTTTCGCAAATCTTAAAAGATCAGATAAAGATACATCTAATTATTCCAAATTAATAGAAAAATTTTTGATAAAAGCAAACGAGAAGAACCCAAATTTTATTAAGGGTTCTAATTTTCTTGCGCCCTTTGATGAACTGCTAAATAGCTGCGCTGGACTGGGACATCTAAACTATATTCAATTGAATTTTCCTAAAGAGATACCACTAATTATTCAAATTGATGAAAACCGATATTTGCCCTCGCTTTCACTTGAACTTTCACGAATTTACTATAATATCCCAAGGGATTCGGTAAAGATTTTAAAAAACGAAATTTATCTTGGTCGGATGAAAATCCCAACGAAGGATGGGAAAATCCTTATAAATTATATAGCTGGAACCAAAGGCTTGAAAATGTATCCCGTTTTAGACTTTGTAAGGTCATACGATGCGATTAAGTCTGGACTTGAACCCGAAATCAACTTGAGTGAGTTCAAGGATAAAATCGTATTTATTGGGATTTTCAGCGAAGCCCTTGGACAAGTTGTAAATACACCATTTCAAGATAAATTTCCACCCACTGGAATTCATTTAATGGCACTTAACACAATTATTCGGGGAAAATTTCTGACTGAAACTACCTCAACCTTGAATTTCATTTTATCATTTGTTTTCTCACTTTTAATCTTACATCTCACCCTAATGAAAAACATTTCAAACATCATCAAACTCTTAGTTTTTCCCAGCCTTGTGATTTTAATTTTTCTATTGTTTTCACTTGCTTTATTTGTAATTGATATTTCAATTCCAGCATATCCTGCTTTCGCCATTTTGTTTTCATCACTTCTTGGAGTGATTTATACTTTTGAAATTGAACGAAAAAAGATGATTGAAATTGAAAGCCAGAGGGCAAAAATTGAAGAGATGATCAAAGAAAAAGAGTTAAAGATAATTGAACTCCAACAGAAACTTGAAAGCCTAAAATTGATGGAAGAAAAATCAAGTTTAATTTCAAACCTTGAAAAAACTTATGATGAGGTTAAAGAGTTAACTTCAAAATTTGAGGATTTTTCCGACTTTAATATAAATTATGAAATTAACGGTGCTGAACTTGAGGGGATAGTTTACTCAAAAGGCGGTAAGATGGAGGAGATAATTTCAACTGTTCAGAAGGTTGCTCCATCGGATGCTCCAGTTTTAATAACAGGTGAAAGTGGAGCAGGTAAAGAACTAATTGCAATGGCAATACATAAGTTAAGCGAAAGAAAAGATAAAAAATTTGTTACGATAAACTGCTCTGCTGTTCCCGAAACATTGCTTGAAAGCGAACTTTTTGGTTATGAAAAAGGTGCTTTCACAGGAGCAACGCAAAGAAAAAAAGGTCTATTTGAAATTGCAGATGGAGGAACAATTTTCCTTGATGAAATAGCGGAAACGAGTTTATCATTTCAAACAAAAATTTTAAGGATACTTCAATCAGGTGAATTTAACCGAGTCGGTGGGACAGAGGTTTTAAAAGTCAATGTCAGAATCATCGCTGCAACAAACCGTGATATTGAAAAAGCCATAAGAGAAGGGAAATTCAGAGAAGACCTTTATTACAGATTGAATGTTATCAGAATTCATATCCCACCTCTACGTGAAAGAAAAGAAGATATTCCATTTCTCGTTGAACATTTTCTGAGAAAATTTAAATCTGGGGATATAAAAGTTTCACATGCTGTAATGATAGCTTTTTTAAACTATGATTGGCCAGGGAATATACGCCAACTTGAAAATGCAATAAAAAGAGCAATTATATTCGCAAGATCCGATGGGAGAAAATTAATTCAACTTAAAGACCTCCCAGAAGAGATCGCAAAATCAGCTAAAGGGAAAATAGATATTGAAGAAAAAATACTTAACTCACTTCGTGAGAAAAAATTTTCACATAGTTCAATCTCTGAAACTGCAAACGAACTTGGATTAAATAGGGGAACAATTGGGGAATATCTGCGTGGAATTTGTTTCAGAAATTTATACGAATGTAAATTTGATATAACCAAAGCATCCCTGAAAATTGCCGGAGATGACCCAGATGTTTCAGAAAGGGTAAAGAAAAAACTCATTGATTACATAAAGAACTTGATAGAAAACATAGCGCAGTGCAAATCGGAAGACGAAATAAAATCACTAATCAAACAAAAATACAAAAATCTTCCCTTAAGATACCATCCTTATCTTGAAGAATTTGCAATAAGATTCCAAAAAGGCGAACTCACCATGGAAAAGTTGAATTTAAACGGTGGGGATACCTAAACCCAGCAATTTTAGGCTGAAACCCAGCATTTCCAGAGAAAATTTCCTCTTGAAAAACAATAACTTTTCAACATATTGTAAATGGCACAATAGTTGAAGTTAATCATTACTGAAGATTTCAAAAACAAAATTTAGGAAAATAGCCATGTTTAAAAAATTATTTTCACTTGCACTTATCTCACTGGCAATTTCAATCACCGGTTGCACAAAAGGGACGGAACCAACAGGAACAAATCTTGTCCCAGTGGAGCTTAAACTTGTGGGAGAGACATCAGGAAATATAACTTTTGCAAAAGCGCTTGGTCAGGTTGATTCAATAAAAATTGATTTCGCTGTAATTGTTCTCAGATGGATTCAATTTAAGCAAAACATTGACACAGTTAAAGAAGATTCTCTCTGGGATGACCACGATATGAATATGATACGTGAAAAAATGAGACGGATGGATGATGATCTAACGATAAGATTTAAAGGACCATTTTTTGTGACCTTAAGAAACAACGAACCAACCCCGATAGCCGTTGACAGTTTACCACCTGGGAATTACAACGGAATAAAATTTAAAGTTCATGCTATTGTCCCATATGACTTACAAGTAAACCCTGCGGTGCCTGATTCGTTTCTCGGGAAGAGCATTTATGTTAAAGGAAAGATTTACCAAAACGGGACATGGAAAGACTTCGTCTTCACAACTGGAAGAGTTAACACGGAATTCAAGATCAAAGGCGATTTTACAATTACAGAAACAGATAAAAACATCCCTTATGTTCTTGTCTTTGACTTGAATTCCTGGTTCATTGATCCATTAACTGGACGAGTTCTTGACCCAAGCGATCCAGGTGATCAAGGCAAGATAATATCAAACATTGTTCACTCATTAAAAGGCAAAGCACGTGGCGGTAAAGATAGAAATAGAGACGGAAGGCCAGATTGAGCGCCCCTCGGGACGCGGTTCATCAGTGCAAAGCCCGGATTTTGTCTGGGCTTTGCACTTTTTAAATTTGAATCATAACTTTAAATCAGGTAAAAGAGCAAAAGACATACTGAAATGAAAAAAATAATTTACATAATCCTGGCTCTTGGATTGCTTGGATGTAGTAAAAACCCGCTGATAATAACACCAGAAGAAGAGGAAAAATTTAACCTTGAGGTAATTTATCTTGACGAAACAGAACCAGTCATTGAGTTTTTGAATTCTGCCCAAACTGGTCTTTTAACCTCAGAAATGATGGGTCCAGGGGGGTTAGTGGTATTAAGTTATTATCAATTTGTTGATGATTTTGGGAACAGATACGATACAACCTTGGCTTATGCACTTTTTCGTGATATGAGCTCACCACCTATAAACATGGGGCGCTGGCGTGAAAGAAAAGGGCTTGATCTTGGCGATGTTTATCTTGAAAATATAAAACTTGAAAAATCTACCAGAGAAATGAGAACACCACAACAACACCATGCAAGAATGGACACAAGCTACGGGGTTGAATATAAACTTAAAATAACAAACTTTGACTTCAAACATTCTAAAAACCACAAATTTAAAATCATTAACAAAACAGGCTTGGAACAAAATTTTGAACTTAACACACCAGATAAAAAAGAGTTTGAGAGTCCGCCGGAATACGATGGCAAAAACTTAAAACTTAAGTTTAAATCAAAAACGGATTCTTTAAATATCATCGTAAATATACCGCTATCAACCCAAGATAAATTCGTTACAAAGCCAGTGATGATGCTTAAATTCAAGAATTTATCCGATTCAAAAATTAAAATTGACTCAACAATTATAAACCTTATACCAAGCGAATATAGGCGAAACTATCTTATATTTAGCATAGTTCAGGAACGCAAAAGCGATATAAATATATTGGGATACCCAGGAAATGTTAAGGGTTTTGTATCATCAACTCTTTATTTTAAAGTAAATCTAAGATGAAACTGCGTCTCATTTTATTTTTCACAGCGCTCAATCTGGCTGTAGCACAAAATTTAACATCACCGCAGACGATCGCTGGATTTTCACCATTTGTAAATTCTGTTTTATCGTCTACGCTTAATCCAGCAGGTTTGACAAGGGTTTATGATTGGAATGTAGGATTAATGGGTTATTACACAAAACATTTGGGTAGTGGAATGCATTCAGTTGGAATAGCAAAAAGGTTCAACGAAAAACAAACCATTGGTTTCATCTACTCACCCGGGGCTGTTCTTGAATTTATTTTCCCTTCACCCGTATCAATAAACATAGGCAATTCAATTCTAAATGCCGAATTTCAACGCAAAATAGTTTATTCATCAAACTATGCGTTTGCGTATGCCCTAAAACTTTCAAATGAAACCTCAATTGGTTTATCAACACGATATATCTCACAAAATTTTTTTGAAACCGACTATAAGATTCAATCAACCGACTCGCTTCCAAATATCAACATTGAAACATTTCAATACAAATCTTCATTTTTAAATTCAAAAATTTCGCTTCTTTATGAACCAAGCCCAAAAATCTCACTTGTTTTTACATTTGAAAATCTGCCAATCAAGCTTGATAACGGATTTCCAGAAAAATTTAAGAACTTTGAAATTGATAATAAATTCAAACTTCAAACCTCGCTTGGATTTCGCTTCCGAAACTTCAAATGGGGAGTTGAAATTTCATCACTCAGAGATCTTCTCTCTGGCTTTGAAGTTCAACCGATTGAAAACTTATTTTTGAGATGCGGACTGTCTTCGGAAAATCTAAAAGTCAATGCTTTCTTGGCAGGGGTTGGTTTAAGAACTGGGATCTTTCAATTTGATATCGCCTATCTTAAAAATACATCAAACATATGGAGCGATAATAAACTAACGCAAAGTGAATTTCTCTCGTCACACATACGGGATATTGAACTTAACAAATTCATCACAGACAGAATAACATTTTCAATTTCAATAGATATGAGTAGATGGCATGAAAAAAACTTGCGCATAAAAAATATCGTAATCCAAAATGAAATCTTTCCTCATTTGATTGACGAACTTGAGAGAAAAAAGATCGGCTTCATTGAAGTTGAAAACATATCTAATAAAACTCTGAATGCGAAAATTGAACCGAAATCAACTCTGATTGACATTGAAGTTGAACCCGAAGAATTTCAAATCAAACCATATGAAACAAAAACAATACTCGCTTATATTTTTAAAAAATCAAACAATCCAGAGATAAAAGAGAAAACCAAAGTTGATATCAAATTTGATATTAAATCAATCCCCAATGTCCCGGATGAAACGAAAAGAATTAAAATTTCAGTTTATGGTAAAAATGATTGGAATGGGAATGTTGAAGATTTAAAATTTTTTCTCAAATTTGATTCCCCAGAGATATTATCTTTAACCAGAAAAATAATCTGGGAACGGAAGGATACACTTGAAAAAATAGACCCGATGTTGAGAAAATTTTATCAGGCGAAATTTTTGTTTGATGAACTCTCAAAAATCATAACTTATGTCAGCGATCCAAGTTTAAGCATTGACAGGGTTCAATATCCAGAGGAAACATTGAAACTTCACACAGGCGACTGCGATGATCTTGCGGTTTTGTATGCTTCAATGCTGGGTTCGGTAGGGATTGACTTCGCCTTCGTTGATGTGAAAGCAATGAGAAAACCTAACGAATCACATGTTTATATTCTGTTTGATTCAGGAATAGATAAAAAGTATGCTTTGAACATAACGGACAATGAGAAAAGATATACCATTATAAAAAATAAAGACGGAGTTGAAACTCTTTGGATACCCATTGAAACGACACTTGTTCGCGAGAAATTTGATAGGGCTTGGGAGGTTGGAGCCGAACAATTTTTTGATGACTTTGAGCTCAATCTTGGGCAAACTAAAGGCAAAGCAAGAATTGTATTCATCCAAAAATAAATCAGGTTTATAAAATGAAACAAAAAATTTTAATTCAGCTGATCTTAACACTTGTGATTTTAACGCTTTCCATTTCAGGTGAAAATTATATATACAAGGTGAAGAAATTAAACGGAGAAGCACTGGTAAGACATGGAGCAAAAGAAAAATGGGTGAAGCTTTCATATGGAGATACCCTCCGACCTGAGGATACATTTTTTCTTGATAAAAATGGATATATTGAAATAGAAGGGAATAAAATACTTTTCAAATCAGATGGTGGAATAATCATCAACATTTCGGATTTAAGACGGTTAACAAAAGAAGAACTTTTGCTTCAACTTGCATTTGAAGAGATGAAAAGTGTCCCCGATGTTAAAAAAGATAAATCAAACGCGAAATCAACAGGGATTTATGGAACTGAAATAGAGAAAGAAAAAACAAATCTAAAAACTGGATGGAATTTAACGAATTATTGGGTTAAGGGAGTTAGCGCTTTATTTGAAAATGGATTCTATGAAACATCTGCTATAAGGGCAAGAAATTTGATGCTAAAATTTGACGAGTTAAAAGATAACATTGAATTAAAAATGATAATTGCAACTTCACTTGAAAAGCTTGAGCTTTATGGTGAAGCAATTTCCGAGCTTAACAAGATACTTCTATCATCAAAGGACAAAAATTTAAATGCAAGGGTTGAGCAGAAAATACAGGAACTTAAAATGAAACTTGCATCTTTAAGGGGCGATAAATAAATTTCATAAAAAATCCAAATCAGATATGAAAATAACACGCTGGGATAAACCGTATAATCCAAATGTTGATGAACTTAAAAAGATACTCATCTCAGAGGGAACAAAACCCTACACTTGGGTTGATGAACCCGGAACTTATTATGGTGATCACTCACACACATTTGATGAAATTCGTTGGGTTGTAAGTGGCAGGATGAGATACGGGGTTGGAAATGAGGAATTTGTTCTTGGTCCCGGGGATCGGCTTGATCTTCCAGCTGGGACAATTCACTGGGCAAGGGTTGAAGGAGATGAACCGGTTGTTTACTTATGTGCTTCAAAATGAGTTATCTTCTAAACTTTCCAACAAAATTTTTCAAAGAATCACGAACAACACCCGAGGCTAATTTATTTTCCTTTGCCACTTTTACATAGATCTCCTCACGATAAATTGATACATCATCCGGGGCTTCAAAGCCAAGTTTTATTTGATTTCCCGAAATTTCAAGAACTGTTACCTTTATGCTGTTCTGTATTATAACTGACTCCCCAACCTTTCTTGAAAGCACAAGCATTTCCAAATTTCCCAAAATTTCTTTTTATCAAGCAAATAATGAATGCGAAATCTCAAAATCCGAATTTTCAAGTATAACCTGTTTACCAAGATTTTTAACTCTATCAATTACAATTGGCGCCTTTAAATTAACACTTATTTTTGAAACATCCTTATTTAATGTCACTATAGCAAAAACGACATGAATTTTTTGATCAAATCCCGCACGATTATAATAATCTTCAGCCACAAGCGACGGCTCAATAATTGCAAACCCTATCTCTGGCTCGTCAACTGAGATCAACCAACGAAATGGCTTAAAATCCTCGTCTTCTACTATGATAAATCTCTTCAACTCCTCAAATCCTATTATGCCCTCAGGGAAAGAAATTATTATCCGATCATCAAATTCAATTTCTCCGAATTGAGAATTTCTTATCTTCATTTTTTTAGAATTTTAATTTGAAATTTTACCAAACACTCCACTTTGAGTTGAGATTACAACTATGTCAACTCTTCTATTTTTTGCTCTATTTTCTTCGCTATCGTTGGGGGCGATCGGTCTATATTCTGCATATCCAACAATTGAAATTTTTTCAGGGTTAACACCTTTGTTCATTAAATAGTAAGCGGTGTTTAAGGCTCTTGCAACTGAAAGATGCCAGTTTGATGGAAATTTTGCACTTCTGATCGGTCTATTATCCGTATGTCCTTCAATTCTTATTTTATTTGGCAGGAATTTTAAAATTTCAGCAAGGGTATCAAGAACTGACATTGCTTCAGGTTTTAATTCAGCGCTTCCAGATTCAAAAAGTAATCTCTCAAGAAGGTGAATTGTTAGACCTTCTGACGATGTTGTCACAATAATTTTCTTTGATTGGATGTTTGAACTTAAAACTGCATTTATTTGAACTTCAAGTTTTTGCTGTTGTGTTGGCTGAGACGCACTCACATCGGAAGCAGAGCCCGACTTGGGTGGCGCTGGCGTTATGAGAACTCCCTTGCCCCCAGCAAGAACCCCTCCACCGCCGAAAAGTTGACTGAAAGCAGAAATCCACTGCTGATACTTGCTTAAATCAATTTGCGACATTGAATAAAGCACAACGAAAAGCCCAAGAAGAAGTGTAATAAGATCAGCATAGGTTATAAGCCATCTTTCAAGATTTTCATGCTCTTCGTGATGTCCTTTTTTCTTTCTCGCCATAATTAATTCTCTATGGATTGTTCGCTTATCGGGAACATTGAATAAAGTTTCGTTTTAATTATGCTTGGGACTTCACCGGCCTGAATTGCAAGGACACCTTCAACTATGATTTCAAGCAAGACCTTTTCCTCTGCATGGATTGCTTTTAGTCTATCTGCAATTGGAAGCCATATAATGTTTGCAGAAAAAACTCCCCAAAGCGTTGCTATAAATGCGCTCGCTATATGATGGATCAATTCATTAGGGTCACCACCCGCATTTGCAAGCGTTGAAATTAAACCCATAACCGTCCCAATTATCCCCATCGTCGGCGCATAGCCACCCATCTTTTGAAAAACAGTAGCATTTGTCATATGTCGCTCAGTTATATAGTTGATCTCAATATCTGCAATCTCACGAATTGTTTCCGGATCAGTTCCATCAATTGCGAGGCGTAACATTTTCTTTAAAAATGGATTTGATATACTGTTAACTTCCTTCTCGAGCGCAAGTATTCCATCCTTTCTTGCTATAATTGCATAATTTACAATCATCTCAATTGTCTCAACCACATTAAATTTTGGCGGAACAAGCGCAAGCTTTATAAAACTTGGAATTTTTAAAAAGACTTTCGCAGGCGAGCCAATCATAGCAGTTGCTATTGTCCCACCGAAAACAATAAGCATCGCTGGAATCAAAATCAAAGCCCCTAAAGTCCCACCCTCAAGTAAAAACGATCCAAAAATTGACAATATCCCAAGTATAAGCCCAGCTATAGTCCCAAATTCAAATGTTGAGTTATTCTTCATCTCAAATAATCAATGATTGTTTTTTGAACTATCCTTCCAGCAATTATATAAGCCGATTCAAGGATAAGTTGATCTCTTTGTAGGTTTATCGCTTGCTGAGCCATATCCGTATCCTGGCGAATTGATAAAAGCTCTTTTAACACAACATTTTGTTTTTCAATTTGCTTCTGCAAAAGAGAAAATCTATTCATCGCAGCTCCAACATTTGACGCTTGACTTACGATGAACTCAAAAAGTTCATCAAACCTTTGAAAAAGTAAATCATCAGGTTTAATTCCTCCTTTCAACAAATTTTTCATCTGAAGTATCAAGTCAAAAATCTCTCTTCCACCAAATAACTCGTAAACTGTGAAATTGACCTTCTCATAAACTCCATCGTTAAGCTCAAACTTTATCGCTTCATCTGATAAATCAACACTTAAAAAATCAACTCTTTCATTATAATTGAACGGCTTTACATCGCTTTTAGTCCCATTGAATATATATTTGCCCTTAAACTTCGTATTAACCGAATCAAGCAACTGCTTAAAAAGCTCGTTCAACCTATTTGCGTATGTTTGATAATCGGGTTGACGAGCTGAATTTGAAATCTCAACAAGAAGAGATTTAACATCAATCATTGTATTAATGAAATTATCAACCGCATCAGCTGTGGCTGTTAGAAAATCAATCGCATCGTTTATATTCTTTTGAAACTGTTCATTTTTATTTATCATGTTTTTCAGGTTCATTATCAAATTTGCCGTATAAGGGTCTTCCGAAACAGTGTTGATATTTTTCCCCGTTGCAATTTTCAACTGCGTCTCATTAACTCTGCCCCTTACTTTATTTATGCTTTCAACCAGATTCTTTATAACCGTTAGTTCTGTAATCCTCATAAATCTTCGTTTTTTGTTTTATCTAATCATGGAGAGAACCGTATCAATCATCTCATTTACCGTTTGTATGACCTTTGCTGAAGCTTCAAACATCTTTTGAAACTTTATCATGTTGAGCATCTCCTCATCAATTGAAACTCCTGAGATCGCATCCCTTTGAGATTCAATTTGATTCAAAACCATACGATGTAAATTCTCATTATCAGAGCTTATCTTTGTTCTCAATCCAATATCACTAACCATTGAATTATAAAACCCTAAAATCTTCACATCATTTCTCAAAGATGAGATTGCGAGAGCCACTTCATTGTTGCCAATGTCACCATTTATTGAAGATGAAATCTTTGAAGGATTATCAATTATGCTTTTGTTAACCTGAATGTTTCCAGCTCCTGTCCCAATGAAAAAATCAAGCCCAGTGCTTCCATCAATCCCATATCCGACCTTGTGAAAGTCATTCACTTTCTTAATTAAATTTTGAGCAAGCTCATCAAATTTTTGCTTTATCTCGGGAATTACCTCGTTAAACAAACTCTGCAAAGCGAAAACCTCACCAGACTTTAATTTGATCTCGCTTCCATCCCGAAGAGATACAATCTTTGCAAAACCGTCAACGAATCTCAACTCAATTGTTTGGATAAAATTTTTATCCACGACCATAACCCCACCCATACTTACTCTAACACTTCCACTCTTATCGTAAGAAACAACTAAATCAGCAAGTTCTGAAAGCTCCTTTAATTTTTGATTTATCTTGTCACGAATGTCGTTTATTTCAGCGCCAGAGTTACGAAGGTTTATCGCAGATTGATTTAATTTTCCGAGATCCTCAATTATTTGATTTATTTTCCCCACTTTTGCTTCAAGTTCAGAAATTATATCTTTTTTAATACCCAGTAAACTGTTAAAAATATCGTTAAATCGCCCTGAAAGGGCTTTACCAGTATGGATAACTGAAACTCTTATAGCTCTATCTTCGGGATTTTTTGAAAGGTCATCAAAAGCGTTGAAAAAATTCTCAAGCAAATTACCAAGTCCAGTTTCATCAGGTTCGTTTAGTAAAGATTCAATACGAGTTAGTATTTCCTTTTCAATTGAATAATTCCCAACTAAATTTGAAATTCTTCTTATTTCACCCTCAATAAATTCGTCACGGATTTGTTTTACACCGACAACTTTTACACCCGCATTTATCATCCCATTTTTTAAGTTTAAGACATCAGTTGATGTTAACTCAATTCTTTGCCTTGTATAACCAGGCGTATTTACATTTGAAACATTATGGCTTGTCACTTCCATCCCAGCTCTTGAAGAATTAATCGCTCTCTTTGCGCTCTCAATTATACTGAATAAACCAGCCATTGTTATATCTTTGCATTTATTTTGTTTTCAGCGCCGTATAACTCAAGCAACTTCACTATAAAGGAAAGAGAATAAGAGATTAAATATCTATTCTCAGCATTTAACTTTCTAACTTTTTCAACTTCACTTTCAACACCATCTCTTAATAATCTCAACTCATCACTACCTTCAATAAACGTCTTTATATTTCTCCCAAATTCGGCGACAAATTGAGCCTCAATTGTAGAAATTTCCCCAAGCAAGGATTCCTCCCGTTCAAGCACGCTTTCAAGCTTCCTACTATCAAATTCAATGATTGCTTTCTGTTTCTCCTCAACGATTGACCTGAGCAATTTAAATTTTTCCTTAAGTTCAAGAAGTAATGATTTAATTTTATCGTTCTGCATCAGCGTTTGAAATTTTACTTTTCTCAAAGAGTTTAATATATTTCATCACTTTGCCGAGATATTCAATTGTTTCTGGAAATGGTGGAATTCCACCATACTTTTCAACATTTTCAGGTCCAGCATTATATCCAGCAAGAGCAAGTTTTATATCTCCATTAAATCTATCAAGAAGATGACGAAGATATTTAACGCCACCATATATATTTTCGGCAGGATTCCAGATGTTCTTGACACCCACAAATTCAGCCGTTGAATCCATAAGTTGCATTAATCCCTTTGCTCCCTTTGGAGAAAAAGCAAGGGCATTCCCACTGGATTCAACCGCAATCACTGCTTTTATTAACTCCTCTGGAACATTGAACTCTTCAGACGCCTTTCTTATCAAGCCATCAAATCTATTTATTCGTTCAATCAAAGATTCACCGTATTTGTTGATGAAAAAACTTTTTCTGCTGTTCTTCTGCAATTCTATAAATTTTTCCTTACGATTGATTTCTGCATTTTCAATCTTTGGTGATCCTTCAATTTTCAGATTTTCTGAATCTTTCTCAACAAGTTGTTTATATATCAATTCTGCGATTCCAAATTTGCCATTTTTCGCAATATGCTTTGAAAGTTCAAGATAAAAAATGCTATCAAGCACATCCCCACCGAAATTATCTCCACCGAAAATGGAGTTCTCCCTATCTGAAGAAGTTTTCATCATTGATTTAAGCATAAAATTTAAGAATATCGCTTCAAAATTTTCCGAAGCCTCTTTCAATTTCGTCCTTTTCAGTTCATTTGTGTTTAAATTTGCATTTGATAACCTTTGACTATTTTTCACATCAATTTTCATAGTTCCCCTCACATAATTATCAATTCTGCTTTCAAAGCCCCTGCCTCTTTAAGTGCTTGGAATATGGCAATTATATCTCTTGGCAAAACTTTTAAGGCATTCAAAGCCCTTGCGATATCCCGCACTGTTGCAACCCCCTCAATGGCTGTTACAACAGTTGTATCTTGATAGACATTTATGGTCGTTAATTGAGTGACAACCGTCTGACCTTGTGAAAATGGACTTGGTTGAGAAATAACCGGAACCGCTTGTATCTCTATATGAATTGCCCCATGCGAAATTGCAACTGGTGAAATCGTTACATTTTCACCAACGACTATTGTTCCAGTCCTCTCGTTTATAACAACTTTTGCAATTACATCCGGTTGAATTTCTATCGTTTCAACTTGAGAGATGAAGTCAACTATTTTTTCCTCGCTTTTAAATTCATCTGGAACTTTCACAATGACCTCAGAAGCATCAATGGCAAAAGCGATATTTGAGTTAAATTTTGAATTTACAGCGTCAGCAATTCTTTTTGCAGTCGTGAAATCAGGTTGACGAAGAATTATTTCAATTTTATCATTTGAGCTGAAAAAATTTGACGGGATTACTCTCTCCACTACTGCACCGTTCGGGACACGACCAGTGGTTGTGACATTTCTTCTATATTCAGTCCCTGTTGCGGTTCTCACATCAAAACCACCAACTGAAACAGGACCTTGTGCAACAGCATAAACAATTCCATCTTGCCCGACAAGCGGGGTCATGAGTAAATTACCCCCGTGTAAACTCGTGGCGTCACCAATTGAAGAAACAAGAACATCAATCATCGCTCCTTCCTTTGCAAATGGTGGAATTGTCGCAGTAACCATCACCGCTGCAACATTTCTCGTCCTTAAATTTTCATCCATAACTGTTATCCCAAATCTTCTCAACATGCTTACTATAGATTGAAGCGTGAAACTTGACCTCCTTGAATCACCCGTGCCATTTAAACCAACCACAAGACCATAGCCAATGACTTGATAACCCCCTGAACCTTTAACATAGGCAATATCTTTTATTCTTGTCCCAAAACTCAAAGTTTGAAAAAACAAAATAAGCCAAATTAACACCACATGTTTCATATCCAGTTTAGAAAATTTTTTTAAATCCGTTTAAAATAACCAGTGAAAAAGTCGTGTGATCCAACTTGGGCTTTTACTTCTATAGATCATGCCCTTGCCAGTGAACTCAATCTCTGCGTCAGCAATGTTATATGAATAAACCGTATTATCCCAATTGACATCAGTCGGTCTCACAATACCTTTTATCCTTATGATTTGTTCATCTCCATTAACATTAACTTTTCTTTGCCCTTCAATTATCAAATTTCCCGCTGAATCAACCCCGACAATTCTCGCGCCAAGTTTTGCTTTCACAGTCCCGCGTGTTGAGGTTGAACCTTGACCTTTAAATTCATTCCCAGTTCCAATTGAAAACCCAGTTTCAGGTATGAATCCAAGCGCACCACTTCCAGAAACTTGACCATTTACACTTCCACTTCTTGATGCATCCCTTTCGGCTTTGCTCTCCGCAGATGAAACCTCAATTATAATTATTGTTATCACATCGCCTGGTTTAAACGCTTTTTGATCCGAAAAAAGAGAACGCTGAATTACACCTTGCGCTAACAAGTTAGATAAACCCAACACCATCAAGATTAAAAATTTTATCAACATCTCAAATAACCATATTTAATTTTCAATTTCAACAATTACAATTTTTTCACCGATAACTTTGCCATAAAACAATTTTCCCGATTTCGGATTTAAAATTCTCACCATCTCGTTCAATTTGCCATCATTTTTCGCAATCCCCACCGTTTCAACCCTTACATTTCCAACCCTCATGACAACCTGAACGCTCTCACCCGCTTTAACAAGCGAAGGTTCATCAAAATAACTTTCAAACATGATCTCTCCCTTTCTTACCACTTTTTTAAGTTTTTTCCCAAGAATTTTTGAAATATCGCACACATAATCATTCCTTAAAAATGTTGTCTCAATCTTTTCAAGCGAAAATAAATCAAAAACTTTTTCCTCCGAATTAACCATCTCACCACGTTTTAAATCTTTTTTAGCGATAACGACATTTTCAAATGTCCTCACAAGTGCACTTACAAAAAATTCCCTTACGCTATCCTCACAAGAAACCAAAACCTTAAAAGTTTGATAACCACGAAAATTAACGCCACTCCCCAAAACTTTAACCTTGACATCACAACTCTCAAAACCACCGACATTTTCCAGCCTGTTCTTTAATTCAATCAAATAATCAACCTTTCTTTCGGGAAACTTTTGAATCAAATAATTGACAATTTCACTTTTTATCTTTTCGGCAAAACCCGCAGAAAAAAATTGCAATAAGATCATAAAACATATTTCGGCAAGCGTCAATGCCATTTCCTGTGCTTTCCTAAACTCATTTTTTAATTCTCTTCTCTCTACCTAACTATCTTTTCAAGTTATTTGCCATCTGTATCATTTCTTCAACCGTTTTTATCGTTTTTGAGTTGATCTCATACGCACGCTGTGCAACTATCATATTGACCATTTCTTCAACTATATCAACATTAGATGTCTCAAGATAACCCTGCATAAGTTCTCCAAAACCCTCGTTTCCTGGTGCTCCAAAAATTGGCTGACCTGATGCTTGCGTTTCAACATAAAGATTGTTTCCAATGCTTCTTAACCCCGCTGGATTTACAAATTTAGCAAGTTCAATTCTGCCAATCTCAATTGGTTCTGTCTCGCCGGTATTTAAAACCTCAACAATCCCATCTCTGCTTATGCTTATTGCAACTGCTGTTTCTGGAATTACAATCTCTGGTTCAAGCACATAGCCAGATGAATTCACAAGCCGACCATCCCTTGAAAGTTTAAATGCCCCGTCCCTTGTGTAAGCAATTGTTCCGTCTGGTCTTCTCACCTGAAAGAAACCCTCACCATTTATTGCAATATCAAGTGGATTGTTCGTCGGCTGAAGATCACCTTGCTTGAAATCTCTTAAGGTCGCAACCGTTTGAACGCCCGTTCCAATTTGAATTTCTGAGGATTTCTCAACATTTCCATCCCGAACAAATGAAGAAGTTGGAGCTCTAAGAATTTGATACATCAAATCTTGAAATTCTGCCCTGCTTCGCTTGAAAGAGGTCGTGTTAACATTTGCAAGATTATGCGCTATAACATCAATGTTTATCTGCTGTGCATACATTCCTGAAGCTGCTGTTCTCAACGCTCTTTCCATTTTCCGAATGTCTTTTTTATTTTTAATTCAAGCTCAAAAATTAAACCCCTGATAAAACAACCAATTAATGCCTTCCAAAACGAGTTCGCCCAATTTCTAACCTCAATTCCATCACCAGAAAATTTTATACTGCAATAAAATTTGTCTCCTTCCTTGTAACTTGTTAAATAAAGCATATCTCAACACTTAAAATTTTCCAACTTCATTTACCTTTGCAAGTGTATCATCTTGATGTTGAACAGCTTTATAGTTTGATTCGTAAATTCTGCTTGCCTCAATCATCCGAACCATCTCCTCAATTGCATTAACATTTGACTCCTCAAGAAATCCTTGAAAAATTTCAAATCCGCCTGTCAATTCAACTTCCCCCGCGCTTCCATCATCAACGAAATAGGTTGACGATTCCTTCCTCAATTTTGCCAAATTATCAAACCACACAATTTTTATTCTGTCAATGAATTTATCACCAGCATAGATTTCCCCACTTTGCGTAATTTTTATCTCAACATTTTCTAATTTTGAAACATCTGGGAATTTCATCACCCCGTCAATCCCAAGTAAAGCGTGTCCATTTGAATTAACAACTTTTCCATCCTCTGCGATTGTAAAATTCCCATTTCTCGTATATCTCAACCCATTTGGAGTTTGAACAACAAAGAAACCATTGCCACTTATTGCAATGTCAAGTGGATTTCCAGTTTGTTTAAAATTTCCCGCTTCAAAACTCGTATATTCAGTGATTAAAAGTCCGCTTAACTCGTTCCCCCCATTTTTGTTTATGTCAAGAACTGCGCTGTCAAGAATTCTAACGAATATGTTATCCTTCTTAAACCCTGTTGTGTTGATATTTGCGAGATTATTTGCGATGACATCAATTTTAAGTTTATTTGGCATCATTCCAACCGCAGATGAGTAAATTCCCTTTATCATGACCTCACCTCCATTTGATTTCACTTTTTCCGCCTTGCCAAAATGAGCCTTGCCCTTTATTTTTCAAGTTCAAAAGAAATTGAATTTCACCGCACCCAACACCGTATTTTTTAGCAACTTTTTTAATATCTGTCCCCTTTTCAATTTCGCTTAAAACTTTATCATATCTGTTTTCTTTTCTTGCCCTTGATCTTAAATTCAAAAGCAACTCAACCTCGCCCTGTCCAACATTATACCTCTTCGCAAGTTTTAAAATTTCATTTTCGCTGAAATCACTTACAACGATTTCAACTTTACCATCTTTTTCTTTCTCTTGAGCCTCAAACATTGTGATATTAGTTGAACTTTCTTCATTTAAATAATCCACAAAATTTTTATCGGCAAAAAATTCATTTTCTTTAGCAGATCCAGCCCGATTTTCAAGTTTTTTGAAAAATTTAAAAATAAGCCATAGCCCTCCAACCGTAAGAGCAAGCGTCAAAACCACAAGCAAAATTAGTGGATAAAAAGCATCGCCAGAGCTTAAAAAATTCAGTTTTTCCATATTTTCTCAATTTGATTTATGTTTTTGGACAATCTACTTTAAACCTCGTTCTGGATTTAAAGGCAAAATTATTGAGAAGGTTGAGCCTTTGCCAACCTCGCTTTCAACTTTAATTTCACCACTATGCTTTTTGACGATCCACCTGCTTATTGAAAGACCAAGCCCTGTTCCTTTACTTCCCTTTGTCGTAAAAAATGCTTCAAAAATTTTTTCCCTTAATTCTGGTGGTATTCCAACACCTGTATCTGTAAACTTTATCACAACATTCTCATTTTCTGATAGCGTTTCAATTATAAGTTTTCCTCCTTCTGGCATCGCATCTTTTGCGTTTATCATCAAGTTCAGAAAAACTTGCTGTAAATAAACTTTGTTCCCATAAATTGTCGGCAACGACGGATCAAGTTTTAAAACAAGCTCAATATCGTTGTATTTAAACTGATAACTTACAAGCGTGATGATCTCTTGAATTGCAAAGTTAACATTAACTGGCTCAAACTTGAAGTCCTCTGGGACTTTTCTTGAAAAATTGAGAAGACGCCTTGTTATCTGTGCGATTTTTTCAACCTGCTCTTTTACGATTTCAATTCTTTTTGGTAGGTCACGCCCAAGTTGCATGAGTTGAATATGCCCAAGCAAGATCTGAAGTGGATTATTGATCTCGTGTGCAATTCCGCCAGTAAGCTCGCCAACCGCTGCAAGTTTCGCTGCTTGAATCATTTGTGCTTGCGTTACTTTAAGCTCTTCATTTACCTTCAAAAGAGCATTGTAATTTTTTGAGTTCTCAACAGCCACCGCAGTTTGATTAGCAAGAATTGATAACAAAAGCAAAATCTGATTCGTAAAATCACTGTGCTTTTTATCTGTGTGAATCAAATAAACCCCTATCCCTTCATTTCTCAAGACAAGCGGAACTATAACGAAATTTTTTTCATCAAATTCATCAAGGGTTGTATTTATATCGGGCAAAACAATGCTCCTTTTTTCTCTCAAAACATAATCAATTATCCCATCTTCAACATATGTTTCCATAACCATATCAAGATACTCTGCTCCCCGATCTGAAAGTTTTTTAAATCTCCGTTCTTCATCTTCGTAAATATAAACATTGCAATCTATCACAGGTATCACTTGTCTTGTTAGCTCAATTAGCTCTGTTATTATATCTTCGTAATTTAGCGCAGTGCTTATCTTCGTTGAAAGTCGCTGGATAAGAAGAATCTCGTCAATTGAATCTTTAAAGTCGCTTGTCGTTTTCGCCCTCAAATCAATTTCTCTTTTCAAAAGTTCAATTGTTCTTTCAAGTGCTTTCACATAAATCTCCCGTGCCTCAACGAATTTCTCAATCTGTGGTAAGATTTCCTCAATTATCTCCAATTTGGCTTTCGGTAAATTTTTTTGCACCCTCATTTGCTATAAAAAATTTGGTTCTTTGCAAAGTCAGATTGAATTTTCGTTTTGTATGACTCAAAGAAACCGTCGTTTAAAAAATTTACATCAAGTTTTAAAATCTCAAGGACAGTGTTAAGATTTTCATCAAAAGATTTATCGTGATTTCCGTATTCAATGTTGAAAATTTCGGCTTTAAAACATATGTATTCAGCAAGATAAACAAGGGATGGAAGAATTGGGTTTTTCGGTGCTAAATGAGGTTGATGGTGAAATGCGATCGCCTCAACAAGTTGATGCGGGAAATTCCATCTTTCGGCAAGCCATGAGCCAATTTCATAATGGGTTGAGTTGTCAAGAAACCTTCGCTCTATCTGTTCAAAGGTAAATTCATGTCTCTTACCGATTTGAACTATTTGTTTAAATTCCTTTTCAAAGTATTGTGCTATCACCAAAATTCCAATATCGTGCAAAAGCCCAGCTGTAAAAGCCTCACCTGAAACCCTATAACCAAGGTCTTTCGCGAGGTGTTTCGTCGTTATCCCAACGAGAAGCGAATGACGCCAAAACTTTTCAAGGTCAAAATCTTTATCAAGTTTATTCGCAAGCGAGCTTGCAAGTGAAACACTTAACACAATCTCTTTCAATGTCTCAAATCCAAGGACAACGATAGCAAAATTAATTGTTGAAATTTGCTTTGGAAAACCATAAAATGGGGAATTTGCAACTTTTAAAACTTTTGCTGCAAGTGCCTGATCCTGCGAGATGACCTCACCAAGCTTAGCTGCGCTCGTCTTTGGGTTATCCACGAGCCGAACAACCTCAATCGCAACCGCTGGAAAAGGGACAAGCTGGAGTATATTTTGAATCTTCTGTTTTATCCCGGGCATAGATTAAAATGAAAAATTTTTTCTCAATGATTCACGAATTTTCTTCAACCCCGATGCATGCAGCTGAGAAACCCTTGACTCACTTAATTTCAAAACATCCGCAATTTCTTTGAACGTCAGCTCTTCATAATAGTAAAGCACGAGAACAAGACGCTCTTTCTCCGAAAGTTTTTTTAACTCATTTACAATTGCCTGCTTAACCTCATTCTCAATCAATGTTTCCTCCGGGTTTTTATCCTTACTTTGGAGCAATTCGCCTAACTCCATATTTTCACCAACCATTAAATTAAAAGATACATTCTTTGATGCATGCTTAAGCATTGCAAGTTGATTATACTCCTCAAGCGTCAGCCCCGCTTCATCAGCGATAAGGAAATCGTCAGCCCTATCCCCAATCTTATTTTCAACTCTCGTCCTTACCTTGTCTATTTGTTCAATTTTGTTTCTCGTTGATCTTGACAGATTATCTATTTTCCTTATTTCATCAATTATACTCCCCCTGATCCTTGTATAAGCATATGTTTCAAACTTAACACCAATTGCGGGGTCAAACTTATCAATCGCATCGCTTAAACCTATCATTCCAATATCAACAAGATCATCTTCCTCAAGCAATGAGACAGAGTATGTTAAATTCATTTTTCTTACGATACCCCTGACAAAATCAATGTAAAGCGACATCAACTTTTTCTTAACTTCGGGGTCACGCGTTCTCTTGTATATCTTGAAAAGATTTTCAGGTTTTTCATCTCCATTCTTATTGATAAAACTTACGGACATCTTTCAACCTCCCTAATTTTTTAAAATTTTTCAACTTTTTGAGGCATCTGGATTTGAAATCTGATTTTTATCCTCTCCCTTTTTTATGAAGACAAACAAATAAGCAAACAAAAACATAAGCATCACTGCCACAACGAACAGGACAAACGATTTTGCAACAGCAATAATTATATCCATTCCCTGTAACCACAAAGTTATTATTGAGACAAAAAAAAGAAGCAAACCAATTTGAAATATCAAGGCTCGCATAACTCAAACAACCTCCCGAAAAACGATTTCTGTTTTTTAACTTTATCAAGAGATAAAAGATTTATTGCGATTTTGTTAAGCGCAAGCGAAGCCTCCGACCTTGGAAATGCCTCAACAAATGGTTTCTGCATCATTACTGACTTTGGAACCACAGGATCTGCTGGAACTGAACCAATGTGATTTACTTTTACACCCAGAAATTTATCTGCCACGAGTGATAATCTATTAGCAATATCAGATGGGTCAATAAAACCATTAAAGTTATTTACAACTAACTTCACATTTGCCTTGCCCGTTTGATAATAAACAAGTTTTATAACTGCATACGCATCCATAAGTGAAGTTGGCTCTGGCGTAACAACAAGTATATAGTCATCGGAATAACCGAGAATCTTTATAACCTCATCAGATACTCCGGCTGGGGTATCAATGAGTATAAAATCAAAATTCTCTTCAAGTCCTAAAATTTCTTCAATCACCTGAATCAATCTCTCACCCGAAACCTTTGGAAAATTTATAGCACCCGAGTTTGCCGGTATAAGTTTGAGATTTTCTCTTATCTCAATTAAAATATCCCTAATTCCAACATCACCATTTAAAAAGTCAAGAAACCGAAATTTTGGTGTAATCCCGAGCAAAATATCAATGTTGGCGAGATTAAGATCAGCATCGTAAATGAGGACTTTTTTACCGTTTTTGCTTAAAATCAATCCGAGATTTAAAGTTATATTTGTTTTCCCACATCCACCTTTCCCGCTTCCAATTGCAATTACATGTGCTAACTGGTTTCTTTCCAAGACCTTTTTGCGAACGATATTTCTTAAACTTTCCGCTTGATCAATCTTCATATCAAAATTTCCTTATAAATTAAATTTGCTATCACCCTTGGCTCCGCAACGGCTATATCATCCGGGACATTCTGTCCTGTTGTGATATATGAAAGCGGAAGCTTTGTTCTATAAACCATGTTAAGAATGTAACCCAAGCAAACAGCCTCATCAACCTTTGAAAATATCAGTCTGTTTGGAACCAAGATTTTAAACTTACTATAGACATCAAGCATATTTTTATAACTTGATGTTGCACTTAAAACTAAATGAACCTCATCTGGGTCGGCACTTCTTATAAACTTCGCAAGTTCAGAGATATGTTCAGATTGTCTTTGATTTCTACCAACCGTATCAATTAGAATTATATCCTTGTCTTGATGTTTCCTCACAAGGCGAGTCATATCATCTGGCGTATAGGCGACATCCATTGGGATATTTGCAATATTTGCAAAGGTTTGAAGTTGTTCAATAGCTGCTATCCTGTAAGTATCCGCTGAAATTAGCGCAACTTTGGCATTTTCAAATAACTTATAAATTGCTGCTAATTTTGCGACGGTTGTTGTTTTGCCAACCCCAGTTGGTCCAATAAAAGCAAGAACAAAGGTTTTTCTCCGCACCGGCTTAACAGGTTTTGAGAACTTTACAAGCTCTGAAATCACATTTATTATTTCATTTTCAACGATGTTTTCCTTCCTCAGTTCATCCCCGCTTAACTTCATAAGCACAGCACGAATAATTTTATTTGCAAGCTCTTCTTCAACCTCCCTTTCCAGAAGATTAATAAATGCCTTTTTCAAAATAGCTGGATATTGAATTGAATTTTTATATTTCAAATGTTCCGTTATCTGATTCAGTGCCTGCTTTACCTCCTCAAGCTCGCTTTTAATCTCGCTGTAATCATACCTTTCAAATGTTTCAACTCTTTCACCTTCATTTAAATTTTTTCTCTTTGCTTCAATCTCACTGGTCATCCTTTTTAAAAGATCCACCGTTTTTACCGAAACTTCTTGTGGTTCGTTCTTCGGCTCAGGGATTTTTTCATCCTCTATTGCCCCTACAATTTCTATTAGATCTGGCTTTAAAAAACTAAAAAGCCCTGATTGCTTAATTCTTCTCGTCCCTAAAACTATAGCATTATCCCCGAGCTCTCTTTTCATCATCTCTGTCGCCTCTCTCAATGTCGGTGCAATAAACTTTTTAATTTTCATCTGGATTCCTGCCAAATTTTTTAACTTTTCAACTTACTTTATTTCAAAGCTCGTGCCACTCTTCACAATCTATTTATTTTTAAACTTTGCAAAGCCCTGAAACATCAAACATTTAAAAACTGGCTAATATTGGACAAATGGTGCGGATTATTAAGCAAACGATTAAATTGCTTCTGTAATCTCTATCACAGGGTTAAAACTTGACTTTTGTTGTTTAAGTTTTTATATTGAAATTGGCGTTAAATTTATGGGTAAAAACAAATTTTGTTCTTAACAATCATGGAAAAATTAAGCACTAATGGACAAACTTTTTTTCAAAATGAAGAAGAGACAATTAACTTATATGAAGTCATACAAGTTCTTTACAGAGGCAAGTGGCTCATAATTCTTGTGTTCATCCTTGTTGTTTTAGCAACCGCAATTTTCACATTTATGCAAGACCCAATATATGAATCAACCGCCGTCGTTTTAATAGAAAAGGGAAAGAAAGGGCTTGGGTTAACAGAGGCATTTGATATAACAGGATTATCTGAACAAAGGAATATAAAAAATGAAATAGAGATACTTAAAAGTCGCTCACTTGCTGAAGCGGTCGCCAAAAAATTAATAGAAAGAGTTTATGTTAACCCACAGACTAAAAAAGATACAATTCTTGTCATACTTCCATCCAAGAAAGAATTAAGAGAGGGGATAAAACCATTTGCAAAAATTGAAACAATACTTGAGAGATTTAATAAAGATGTTAAAATTGAATCCCCACGCGATGCCGATATAATCAAAATTACAGTAAGGAGCAAAAATCCAGAAGAAGCAGCTTTAATTGCCAATACATTTGCTGACGCCTACTATGAAAGAAATCTTATGATGAGCAGGAATGAATCAAGGAGTGTGAGAAAGTTTTTGGAAGAACAACTTGCTGATAAAAAGAAAATTCTTGACCAAGCGGAAACCCAACTTGAAACATACATGAAATCAGCCGGGGTTGTTGCTCTTGATGAGGAATCAAAAAAATTAATTGAGCAACTTTCTGATCTTGAATCAAAGCGTGGTGAGGCTATTGTTGAAATATCTTCGGCACAAAAAAAGTTAAATGCATATCTTGAACAGATAAAACAGATTGAACCAGAATTTGTAAAAGTCGCAACAGAAGCACTTGACCCCTACATTAAATATCTTCAGGAAGAGATAGCAAAACTTGAGGTAACAAGAGATCAAATAGTTGCACAAAATCCAAAAGTTGGAAGCAAGGAGGTTCTTGATAAAAGCCTACGTGAGATAGATGAACAGCTTGCCTCATTAAGGAAAAAACTGCAGGAAAAAATATCAGAATTCCTGAAAACCGGGTTTGCAAGCTCTGGGACCCCCGGAACCCAAACTTATGATCCAACTGGATTTGTAAAGGAGTTAAAACAAAAAATTCTTCTTACAGAAATTGAATTAACAGCTTATGAGGCAAAGAAAAAGGAACTTGAAAGATTAATCAATCAACTTAATCAAAAATTTGAGACAATCCCATCAAAGCTAATTGATTATGCAAGGCTTGAACGCGCAAGAATGAGCAGTGAAAAACTTTATCTTTTGATTGAGGAAAAATATCAAGAAGCAATGATCGCAGAACAATCGCAATTTGGATATGTTCAAATTATTGACTACGCAACACCAGGGATAAAACCTGTAAGCCCGAAAGTTCACTTGAATTTGATATTAAGCGTCCTTATTGGACTCGGCTTGGGTGTAATGATTGTATTTGTAAAGGAATACTTTGATAGAACGATAAAAACCCCCGAACAGATTGAAAAGAAAGGTTTTACCGTGTTATCAGCCATACCTGTTATTGAGATTGAAGCCAAAGTTGACGGCAAACAATTGAAAAAAGATGAAGGTAGAAATATAGCTGCACATCTTATAACACACCTTAGCCCGAAATCACCCGTCGCCGAAGCATACAGAGTCTTAAGAACTGGAATTCAATTTGCAAAACTTGACCGTAAAATTAAATCAATTGTTGTTGCAAGTGGTGCACCTAAGGAAGGTAAATCAACAACAGCTTCAAATCTTGCAATTACAATGGCAAAAGCAGATTTAAAAACTGTTCTTCTTGATACAGACCTCAGACGCCCGGTTTTGCATAGAGTTTTCGGCGTAAAAAGAGAACCAGGGCTTACAGATTACCTGTTTGGTAGAGCTGAAATTGATGAGATTTTTAAACAAACTGAAGTTGAAAACCTTTATCTTGTCCCCTGCGGCATCGTTCCTCCAAATCCATCTGAACTCCTTGGCTCTGAAAAGATGAAAGAATTTATTGAGTATTTAAAGTCAAATTATGACATGCTTATTTTTGATACACCACCACTTGTAGCTGTAACAGATGCATTAATACTTACAAATCAAGTTGATGGTGTCCTGCTTGTGGCTTCAGCTGGCAAAACAGAATTGGATGTCATTGACAAAGCACGGGAGATGGTTCATCGCGTTGGGGGAAATATAATCGGCGTTCTATTAAATAACTTTGACGCAAGCGCAACATACGGAACTTATTACAGATACTATCGCTATTACAGATATTACGATTATTACGGGGCAGATAGAGATAAGGGTAAGGGCAAAAACTGAAAAAGGGTAGGCATATAATCTCGTTTTAATCAGAGAAATTTTTTCTCTATACGGCGGGTAATTTTTTCAAAAAATACCCGAAAAGAGAAATTTTTTTCATCTTTAAAAATAAACCAACTGGAGGTGATTTAAAAAGTGGATTTAAATTGGTACGTCCTTCAAACCAAGCCGAAGCAGGAAAATCTTGTTGAATCATATTTAAATCTTGCGAACATTGAGGTTTTTAATCCCAAAATTCAAGAAGTTCGTTACATTGGAGAGAAAAGAAAAAAAATCACGGTTTTGCTTTTCCCGTGCTATGTATTTGCAAAGTTGAATCCAAGCCTGTTTGATCTTGTAATATATACACGGGGGGTAAGGAAAATTTTAGGTGTTAATG
>Ga0209289_100169_pt1 | contig 39045 bp, 36 predicted proteins | sample GXS110809BmetaG_FD_184121 | JGI IMG/M metagenome (GOLD analysis project Ga0209289, IMG submission 184121) | Hot spring microbial communities from Gongxiaoshe hot spring, China to study Microbial Dark Matter (Phase II) - GXS 110809B (SPAdes)... ...
CGATACGACCACCGACCCATACCTCCGTACCGCCCCCGACGATACCGACCACCGCCACACTCCTTCTGACAAGGGTACACGGTTCTGCCTTAGTTGCCGAAGCCAGTGCCTGAGTTTTCTGGCACCCCCTCCGTGAAGTTCCCCCTACCAGTAGGGGGAACCGAGGTTTTTTCGGTTCCCCTCGCGCAGCGGGGGGAACCTACAGGAGGGGGGCAGCAGTTTTTCCCAACCCCCTCCGTGAGGTTCCCCCTACCAGTAGGGGGAACCCTGACGTTTGTCACTTCGCTGAAAAAGCACAGTATATAGAGGCGCGTTGTTTTACCGACGCACAATATGTCGCACAAAACGCGCAAAGTGACAAACTTCAGGGGGGAACCGAGCAATTTTTTCGGTTCCCCTCGCGCAGCGGGGGGAACCTACAGGAGGGGGGCGAGATTGAAAAACCCACTGCGCGAGGCGGGAAGATCCGCTGCGAAAAGCGTGCGGCGGAACCCAAGCGATGGACCGTTGTCAGGTGGGGGGCGCAGTATTTAGCATAGCCAAATAACTGTGTGGAGGTTGGACAGGCGATAAACGCACTGGTATTGGCGGAGTAGCTGCGCGTTGCCGAAAGCGGCGCGTCGCCCTTGCTGTGGTGCGACGCCCGATTTTTGACAGCTTCTGCTGAGGGCTTATTTTGCTGAGAGCGGCGCTAGAGCGACGCGGATGGCGTTGATTTGCGCCATTAGGTGGGCGAATGTCTCTGGGTTGAGCGACTGCACGCCGTCGGAGAGGGCACGGTCGGGGTGCGGGTGCACTTCAATCAGCAAACCGTCGGCGCCAGCAGCCACTGCGGCTAATGCCACAGCTGGCACGTAGCGAGCGTGCCCGATCCCGTGGCTGGGGTCTACGATAACGGGCAAGTGGGAGTGATACTTGACAACGGGGATGGCGTTGATGTCTAAGGTGTTGCGCACATAGGTGCGGTCAATAGGCACGATGCCACGCTCGCACAGCATCACTTGTTCGTTGCCGTTGGTCAGTAAGTACTCGGCAGCGCCGAGCCACTCGTCGATGGTGGCGCTGGGAGCGCGTTTGAGCAACACGGGTTTGCCCGACTTGGCAGCCTCCACCAGCAGGGGGAAGTTTTGCATGCTGCGGGCACCGATTTGTAGAATATCAATGTATTCGGCAGCCAACTCCACATCGCGGGGGTCTAACACTTCGCTGACGGTGAGGATATCCACCTCGCGGGCGACGGTGCGCAGAATTTCCAGCCCTTCGCGCTGCAGCCCCTGAAACGAGTAGGGCGAGGTGCGCGGCTTGTAGGCGCCCGCGCGCAGAATCTGAGCACCTGCGGCTTTGACGGCGCGAGCGGCTTCGGACAGTTGCTCATAACTTTCTACGGCGCAGGGGCCCGCCATCACGGCGAATCGCCCACCGCCGATTTCCACGCACCCTACGCGCACCACCGTATCATGCGGGTGGAAGTCGCGCGATGCCAGCTTGTAGGGGCGCGTGATGTGGATGACCTGGTCCACGCCGTCCATCGCCGACAGGTGCTGGTCTAACACAGGACGCAGTTCGGGCGGAATTGCGCTGGGGATGCCGATTGCCACGCGTTGCCCCCCAGGCAGCACTAGCGCCTGAAGCCCGTGCGCGTGAATAGCTTCACAAACTGCCTGAATCTGTGCTTCCGTCGCTTCGCGTTTCATCAAAACCATCATAGCGAACGCTCCCTTTGCCTATCAGCCCCCTCGCTGGCAAGCAGTCTCCCACACCAAGCCACACTGCTTGAGTACATTATACCTCAGCCTAGCGAAAGCCCGCTACTAATGCTTGCGCCAGCACGCCCCAACCGTTTGCCAGTGTGAACACCAATAGTTTCGCAGGCATTGACACTACGACGGGAGGCAGCATCATCATGCCCATCGAGAGCAAAATGCTGGCAACCAGCAAATCAATCACCACGAAGGGGATGTAGATGTAAAAGCCGATGATGAAGGCGGTTTTCAGTTCGCTCAAGATGAAGGCGGGGATGAGAGTGGTCAGAGGCAAATCGTCGGGGGTGCGGGGCGGGGGCTGTTTACTGAGCCGAATGAACAGGTTCAGGTCCTCGGTGTAGGTCTGGCGCAGCATAAAAGTGCGGATGGGCTTCTGGGCGCGTTCTAACGCTTGCTCGAAGGTGATTTGTTGCTTCATGTAGGGCTGGAGCGCGGTACGGTTGATTTCTTCCAGTGTGGGCGCCATCACATAAAAAGTTAGGAACAGGCTCAGCCCCACAATCACAGGTGTGGGCGGGATGTTGGGGGTACCCAGCGCGCTTTTGAGGAATGAGAGCACGATAACAATCCGCGTGAAAGCGGTCATCATCAGCAAGATAGACGGGGCGACGGAAAGCAGAGTCAGCAGGGCAAGGATTTGAAGTGAGGTAGAAACCTCTTGGGGGTTGCGCGCGTTGCCCACTTCGACACTGATGCGCGGCAGGGGCATGGTTTCTTGCCCAACTGCCCATGTGATACACAGCCCCAGCATCAAGATGAGTAGCGCGCGTAATGCAGGCCGCATTAGTCACCTCCAAGTAGGTGTTGTAATCGCTGGCAGGTTTCGCGCAGGCGGGCTTGCACATAGGCAGCGGCTTCCTGCTGAGAGTCAAGTGGAGGGGGGGTGGGGGTAGCGCGACGAAGGATTTGCTCGAAGGGGCTGTCGCGCGTTGGAGCCGGTGGCGGCAAGGTGTCGGTGAGGTCGGCTAAGAGTTGCATGCCTTGTGGGGTGGCGCCAATCAGTAGCAGTTTCTCGCGGGCTTTGACCAGCAGCAAGGTGCCTCCGGGTGCGCTGCGCGCCTCGAGGATGCGCACTTGTCCATCAAGAGGCGAGCCGTCGCCCGTTTTGCTTACCCAGCGCAGCAGTTTAGGCAGCCCCCAACGCAAGCCCGCAGCCACGATTAACAAGGCGATACCCAGCTGCGCCCAGTTCGGCGTGCTCTCAGCAGGGGCGACGCGCGTAAGGGGAGTATCGGGGCGCGTGCCAAACGCGCCCGGCTCTAGCGTGGGCGTATCCATCTGGGCAGATGCCCATAAAACTAGCAGCCATAGCCCCAGAAACAGCCCTGTTAGGCGGTAAGTGTATGGTTGCATGTTAGGCTCCTAAGCGTTGCACGCGCTCAGTGGGCGGGATGATTTCGGTGATGCGCACGGCGAAGTTATCCTCTACGACCACGACCTCGCCCCGTGCAATCAGCCTGCCGTTGACGAGCACCTCCACTGGCTCGCCCGCTGCCTTTTGCAGCTCCACGATGGAGCCAGTGCCCACTTCCAGCAGCTCGCGCACTAGCATCGTCACGCGCCCCAGCTCCACCGACACCTCCAGCGGGATGTCAAGCAGCAGGTCGATATTGCGTTCGGGGGCTTCTTCCGCCTCAGCGAAGGGATTGAAGGGCGCGGGGGTGGCGGTAGGGGCGTAGGCGGGTGCAGCTGGTTCGGCCGCGAGCGTGCTGAGCGGATCTGGGGCCGCTTCGGGCATGCCTAACAACGCGCGGGCTAAATGTTCGGTGAGCAACCAGCTCAGGCTAATCGGGGGGCGGTCGGGCACTTGCACCACAAAGCGGGTGATAATGGCTTCATCAACCGTGAGGAAGTTCGGTGGAAACACGATCGGCTCGTAACGCGCTATCACCTGTTCAGGCGTGAAGGTTTTGCCGCTGATGTTGCCAAAGGCAATCGCCAGCCCTTGCATCAGGTGCGTGCCGAACTCCTGCACGGTAGGTAGGATGGATGCGTCGACGGTTTCGGGCGCAGTGCCCAGCAGGGCTTCCAGCAGCGCTTTTTCGGCAGCGGTGCGCTCGCCTGGCTGCTGGCCCACCACGAATAAACAGGGGGCATCGCTGCACTCACTAAATTGGGCGTGGATGTGCAGCACGGTGTCTGCGGATAGCCCCGTCAGGTCGCTGAGAGGCACGGTGGTGGTTGTCGGGGTTGGGATTTCCACCAGGGTGTTGTTTTGTTCCGACAGGTACAGCGCCACGCTTTGCCATACCTGCGCCTGCTTAGCAACAAACTGCGTCAGTACCTCTGCCGAGACCTCACTCACAGTTCACTCCTCCGAGACCACATCGGTAATCGTCACGACCAGGCGTCGGTTGCGCACGGCGGGTTTGCCCCGAAACTTTACGCGGTTTTCCACCAACACATCCAGCTTGCCGTTGACAGGGGTATCCAGCACAAGGGTATCGCCCACCTTGAGCGCGAGCAACTCGCGCAGGCGCATGCGGGTTCTACCCAGCCGCACATGGCAGGTCATCGTGGTGCGGTGCAGATGCTGGATCAGGGCACGGCGCAGCAGGGGGGTGGAGCGTTTGCCCGCACTGGAGACCCAATTTTGCGAGCTAAGACGGGGCGTAATCGGCTTGATAACCATATGAGGCACGCAGAGGCTCATCGCATCACGGCGTTCGCCCAGGCGCGCTTCCATCAACGCGGTGATTACGATATCACTGGGCGGGGCAATCTGTACAAACTGCGCACTGGTCTCCAACGACTCGATTTTGGGATCCACTTGCAGAATGCTTTCCCATGCGCTGCGGAACGCCATCAGCATGCGCTCGCCTAAGGTGAGCACCAGCGGCTTCTCAATCTCGGTGAAGGCAGCGCGCTCAATCGGCTTGCCGACGCCCCCCAACAGGCGATCCAGCATCGTGAACACCAGCGCGAAATCCATCTCCAGCACCGACTCGCCCGATAGGGGGGGCGCGCTGAACACGATGAACGCCGATTGCTTGAGCGAGCGCAGGTAATCCTCGTAAGGAATTTGTTCCAGCGAGATGAGTTCGATATGCATTGGCACGCGCAAGTAGGTGGCAAGGTTTGTGGAGCAGAGTCGGGCGAAGGTTTCGAATACCATCTGTAGGGTGCGCAGCTGATCGCGCGAGAATTTGTCGGGTCGGCGGAAGTCGTAGACCTCGTAGGCGATGGTTTTTTTCTGAGCGCGTGCTCCGCCCGCAGGCGCAGCAACGGGCGCGCCCAACTCACTACTTGAGTCGTCGGCAGTTAGCGATGCCAATAGCGCTTCTATTTCCGCCTGAGTGAGGATTTCGCTCACGCTTGGTGCCTCCCGCGTGCCATCCGCGCCAATTATCGGCACAGGCTGCGGCTTTTTGCAGGCATGTCGCGGCCCTAAAGAGATGGCGCACGCGAGCCACCAACCTGTGAGATTCCTTGCCTTCGGCTCGGAATGACAAGCGTGGTTTGCGTAAAAGCCCTGTCGTTCCAAGCACAACGAGGAATCTCGCCCACCTAAAACTGTTAGGTCAACTTAGATCAGGGCTCTGGCGACCACAGCTCAAATTCGTCATAGTCGCTTCGATGCACGCCCCGCTCGTACAAGCAGTCGTAGCTTTTGTCGCTGTGGCGCGCCAGCTCGCAGATGTAAATTTGCTCGTCTTGCATGTAGAACACGATTCTCTCATCACGCCTGCCTTGCGGAAAGATGAGTAGGTCGCTGTCGCGCATCTGCGCGATGTTGTTATGCAACCGCACGCGAGCCACTCGCTCAATAAGTTTTCTGAAGGCTTGCTGCTGGTCGGGTGTTAGCGAATCGTAGTAATCTCGGGCGCGACGAGAAAGAAACACGGACTGTCCGAGCAAGCTGAGCTCGAAGCGGTACGCCTCCAGATACGCTTCGCCCGCTGGCGACAGCATCACATAGCCTTCCTCCTCAGAGAGCAGTATCTTAATAGCTTCGGGCACTCCTTGGAGCCACGAATGCGCTTCGCTTTCAGAACGTAAGTCTGCCTCAATCCAGTCAAAGAAATCTTCGTAGTTCACCAAGAGACTGTAGTCCCAACCAACGGGCAGGGGCGGAATTTCAATAATGTCTTTGAATGCTTCGTGGATGTAGTACACAGGCACCTCAAACAGCTGCCCAATGAGCACTGCGTACGCGATTTCGGCTTTGAAACCGCCTGTGGCGTTGATAATCACTTGACGATGTTGCTGCTTTTGCTGGCGCACTACGCGCGCCATCGTCGCGGCAAGGGCACGCAAGCCACGCACCTTGAACTGGTGTGCGTCGTAGCGCAAGTCTGGAATCTCCTCTACCCTGCATTGGTAGCCCAATTGCTGGTAATGGCGCTGCAGTGCCTCTGTGCACAGCTGCCCTTCAGGGGTTTCGGAACGCAGGAACACGAGGTGGTCATCCTCCTGGAGGAGGCGCATCAGCGAGTTGGTTTCGGCAGAGGCGCGCTCAGCAGGGGTTTGGGCGAGATACTCTCGAAGGTCGTTGAGAGTGGGGGTTTGGTCGCCGCTTATGGCTCTATCGCGGCGGAAGTTGGTCAAAGCGAGGTGCCAACCGTTGTGAGCACTGTTCGCATAAGTTCCTCCTGGCGATGTAAAGTATACTCCATGAAACTATCGCCGGCGAAACTCCCCGTAGCTTCGGCGTCCCTACCGACGAACACAAGCCGATCCAAGTTGGCTTCGCGTGCTTGTGAACCGTCAATCCGCCCATCGCTTAGGCAGTTTCCCAAGTTCACTCGGCGTGTGAAGGGAAGGGGTAAACTCTCATTGCGGGGTTTAGCCGACAGCCCCTGCAAGGAGGTTGGTCAATGAAACAAATACGCCTAACACTGGTTGGAATACTGCTGTTTGCCATTTGGGGATTGGGAATTGCGCAACCGCTTATTGAGCGACCGCAACTGGTAGATACCGAGTGGTTGGCGCGCAATTTGAACAACCCTAACTTACGAGTAATAGACGCGCGGGGTATGCTGCTGACTTACCTTCAGGAGCACATTCCCAACGCGATATTTCTCAGCACGGAAACGCTGCGCATCAGCCGCGGGGGTATTCCAGGGCAGTTGTTGCCCCCTGAACGACTGGCGGAGATTTTCGGTGCGATGGGCATCGGTTCCGAGCATGCGGTGGTGGTTTACTCCAGCGTGGAGGATGCCTTTGCTGCGGCGACCTATACCGCGCTTGCCTTGATAGCGACAGGGCATCCGCGCGTGGCGATTTTGGACGGCGGCATTGAGAAGTGGAAGGCGGAGCAACGCCCGCTAACGACCAAGATTCCCACGCTGGAGCCGCGCACGCTGGTGCCTCAGCCTGACTTGAGTTTGTTCCGCACGCTGGATTGGCTGCAGAAGTACCTCGATTCGCCCGAGCCTGTGCAGATGTTGGATGCGCGCTCGCCCCAGCAGTACCAGGCGGGGCACATTCCGACGGCGCAGAACCTATTTTTGCGCGAGATGCTGCGCAGTGAGGGCAACTACAGCGTGTGGCGTAGCCCCGATGAGATTCGGGCTCGGCTCAAGCAGCTGGGGGTAGACCCGCAACGCCCCATCGTGGCATACTGCAACTCTGGGCGCGAGGCGAGCCAGCTCTGGTTCGCCCTGCGCTACCTCGTGGGGGCAGACGCCTACATCTACGATGGGTCGTGGGTTGAATGGAGCGCGAAAGGTATGCCAATTGAGCGCTAAGCACGAGAGCAATCGGGCTAAATGGCAACGCAACGCCTCAAAATCAAGGGCATGACTTGTGCTGCATGTGTGCGCCGGGTGGAGCGCGTGCTGATGCGCACACCCGGCGTGCAACAAGCGACAGTGAACTTCGCCACAGAAACGGCGGAGGTGGAACTTACGCAGCCTGTGCCGCTCGACGCGCTGGTTGAGGCGGTGCGCAAGGCGGGCTACGAAGCCGAGCCTATAGAGGCAACGGGGCAGCAAGCATCAGACGCCCCGCCACGCGACCAGAATGCCCCAGAACCCGCGCAACCGACCGACTCCGACGCCGATACAGTGCGACCGCTGCTGAGGCGCCTTGCTCTGAGCGCCGCGCTTACGATCCCAATTGTCGTTCTCAGTATGTTCCTGCCGCAGCCACTGCCTGCACAGGGCTGGATTTTGCTGGCGCTAACGGTGCCCGTGCAGTTTGGGGTGGCGTTGCCGTTGTATCGCGCGGCGTGGGGCGCACTGCGACACGGCACCGCCAACATGGAGGTGCTTGTTCTGTTGGGCACATTGGCGGCGTTCTTCTACAGCCTCGCGCTAACCATGCAGGGGCACGCGCATCATCTGTACTATGAAACCTCTGCGGTGATTATAACTTTGGTGCTGCTAGGGCGCACGTTAGAAGCGCGTGCCCGCAAGCAAGCGCAGCGCGCCTTGGAGGCGCTGTGGCAGTTGTTGCCTCGCGAAACCTCGCGTTGGAATGGCGCAGAGTACCAGCATGTGCCCCTTAGCCAAGTGCAGGTGGGCGACCGCTTGCTGGTGCGCACGGGCGAGCGCGTGCCTGTGGACGGCATTGTGCTGGAAGGGCGCGGCTGGGTGGATGAGTCGGCGCTCACGGGCGAGTCGCTGCCGCAGGAGCGCGTGGCGGGCGAGCGCGTGTTGGGCGGCAGCCTGCTGACCGATGGCGTGTTGCATGTGCAGGCGCAGGCAGTAGGTGCCGATACGGTGCTGGCGCAGGTGGCACGGGCGGTCGCTGCCGCGCAGGCACGCAAAGCGAACATCCAGCGATTGGCAGACCGCATCGCCTCAGTGTTCGTGCCCATCGTGGTGGCGATTGCTGGGCTGACTTTTGTGGGCTGGTGGCTTGCCACGCGCGACTTAGGAACGGCGTTGGTGCCTGTCGTCAGCGTGTTGGTGATTGCATGCCCCTGTGCGCTCGGGCTTGCCGTGCCGATCGCGATGCTTACAGGCGCCACGCGCGCCGCCCGCGCAGGCGTGCTGATTCGGGGGTTCGAAACGTTGGAGCGCGTGCGCCACATCGATACCATCGTGCTGGACAAAACGGGCACACTGACGCTGGGGGTACCACGCCTCGTAGCTATCCGCACGGAGGGCGTTAGCGAAGAGGATGCGCTGCGCCTTGCAGCAGGACTGGAGCAGGCGGTACGCCACCCGCTGGCAGAGGCACTTCTAACCGCGGCTCGCGAGCGCAGCCTCGCGCCCGCAGAGTTCCACGAGATCGCGGTTGTGGGGGGCGGGGGTGTGAAGGGCATCCTTGCGGAGACGCGCCAACTGGCGGTTCTTGGCAGCCCGCGCTTTGTGCAGGAGCAAGGCGTTGCTGCAGACAACGCGTGGAACTTGCCCGTGCTGTTGGCAGTAGACGGGCGGGTGGTGGCAGGATTTGAGTTTCTGGACGAACCCCTGCCAGAGGTATCAGATGCTATAGATGCGCTTCGCCACGCGGGTCTGCGCGTGGTGCTGTGCTCGGGCGACCGCCCAGAGGCGGTGGCGCGCTTCGCGCAGCAGGTGGGCATTACCGAGTGGCACGCCGCGCAACTGCCCCACGACAAAGCCGCGTTAGTGCGTCAGCTGCAGGCAGAAGGCAGGCGCGTGGCATTTGTGGGCGATGGAGTCAACGACGCACCAGCCCTCGCCGAAGCCGATTTGGGCATCGCGGTTGCCTCCAGCACGCAACTGGCTGCTGAATATGCCGACTTACTGCTGCTGCGCCCCGATCTTCGCGCCTTACTTGACGCCCTGCGCATCGCCCGCGCCATCTACCACACTATTCGGCAAAATCTGTTCTTTGCGTTTGTCTACAACACGCTGGGCATTCCGCTGGCGGCGCTGGGCTACCTCAATCCGATGGTGGCCGCGCTGGCAATGAGCCTCAGCTCCGTCTCGGTGGTGGGCAATGCCTTGCGCTTGTTGCGTTGGGTATAATCGAGCCAACGAGATAATGTCGGCACACTTGCCGACCGACCCTTCTGGCTTCGCGCTGCGAAGCCCCAATCTCGGTCCAGAGGAGGGCAAACAAATGGAACATCCACGCTATTACGAAACGATGGCGATTGTGCCTGCGGATTTAGATGAGGCGCAGGTAGAGGCGATTATCGAGCGCGCGCGCCAAGTGCTGCAAACGCAGGGCGCAACCGTACATACCGCGCGCGTGTGGGACAAACGCAAACTCGCTTACGAAATCAAAAAACATAAAGAGGGCATCTACCTCTTGTTCCGCTACGAAGGGCAACCCAAAGCCGCGGAGGAACTCAACCGCATTCTCAAAATCAACGAGAATGTGATCCGCTTCCGCACCTTCCGCATGGAGCCAGAGGAGTTTGCCCGCTTCTCGTCGTGAGGAGGCAAGCATGAACTATAATCGCGTAATCTTGGTCGGACGCCTAACGCGCGATCCTGAGCTGCGCGCCACTGCGGATGGCATTTCGGTGGTGCGTTTTTCCATCGCGGTGAACCGCCCCACACGCCCCGGTGAAGAACAACAGGTGGATTACTTTGACATCGTTGCTTTCCGCCAGCTGGCAGAGACTGTCGCCAACTATATGACCAAAGGGCGACTGGTGCTGGTGGAAGGGCGCTTGCAAACCCGTCGCTACACCGACCGCGACGGCGTTCCCCGCCGTTCGTTCGAGATTTTGGCAGACACGGTGCGCTTCCTGGAGCGCCGCGATGTGGAGCCTACGCCGGCTGAAAGCGCAGACACGGCGGTTGCCCCACGCACCGCACAACGCCCCGCCGCAGCACCCACTCCTGCAGCGCCAGAACCCGCCGATGAGTACGAACCTGACTATTATGACATTGATTACGACCTTGAAGCGACAGATGATCTGCCCGAAGATCCCTTCAAGTAAATAGATTTGGAGGCAACCTATGGCAAACGAGCGACTGGATTTGGTCAAGAAAGACACAGAGGAAGAGTTGGAAGCAAGTAAGCGGCGTGTGCTTCGTCGCCGACGCAAGAATGTGTGCCCCGCCGACGGCTATTTCGACTATAAGGATGTCGCCACGCTGAGCCGCTACATCATGCCCGAGCAGGGCAAGATCTTGCCGCGGCGTCAGACTCACCTGTGCGCCAAGTGCCAGCGACGCTTGGCGTTAGCCATCAAACGCGCACGCGAGCTGGCGCTAATGCGCTATGTGCCACCCAAGTACTGAGAATGCTATGCATCCGTTAGACCAGAGCGGCTTGCTGACGCAACTCGACCCGCACGGCATGATGGCGCTCACGCTGGATTTTCCTGCCCAGTGTGAGCGCGCCTACCAAATCACCAGCGAAGCACCCCTACCCCCGTTGCCGAACCCGCCGCGCCAAGTGCTTGTGTGTGGCATGGGCGGCTCCGCGATTGGGGGCGACTACCTGCGCGCCCTGTTTGAAGCGCATGGCACGCTGCCTGTGCAAGTAATACGCGATTACGAGTTGCCCAATGGCACCGACGCGCACACCTTAGTGTTTGCCGTGAGCTATTCGGGCAACACCGAAGAGACGCTGGCGTGTTATCGTCAGGCACGCGAGCGCGGCGCGATGATTATTGCCCTCTCCAGTGGCGGCGAGTTGCAAGAGCGCGCCCGCGCCGATGGCGTGCCTCATATTCAAGTGCCGGGCGGGCAACCGCCGCGCACGGCGTTGGGCTACCTATTCGTACCTCTAATGCGCCTTGCTGAGCGACTTGAGCTACTTCCCGACCTCAGCCACGCCTACACCCAGATGTTGGCGCGGCTGGTGCAAACGCGCAATGCTCTCCAGCCCAGCGTGCCCTTCGAGCAAAACCCCGCCAAACAGCTGGCGCAATCGCTCTACCGACGCATCCCGCTGATTTACGGTTCAGGTGGTGCGCGCGCCACTGTCGCCCTGCGCTGGAAAGGACAAATCAACGAAAACGCCAAACAGCACGCCTTCGCCTACACCTTCCCCGAACTGAACCACAACGAGATCCTCGGGTGGGTGAAGGCAAGCGACCAAGCTGGCAACTGGAGCGTGGTCGTGCTGCGTGACCCTGATGAGAGCGCCAAAATCCGCACCCGTATTGAAGTCACACGCCAGCTGGTGGGCGAACGCGCCACTTGGCACGAACTCACCGCCGAGGGCACGACCCAACTGGAACGCCTGATGCACCTCACCTACTTCGGCGACTTCGTGAGCCTTTACCTTGCCTTCCTCAACGGCGTAGACCCCGAAAACATCGATTACATCAACATCTTGAAGGCGGAGCTGGCGAAGGTGGCATTCTGAAACCATCTCTGCTACAGTCATCAGGTTCCTCGCTGCGCTCGGCAGGTGATATCATTCCGAGCCGAAGGCAAGGAACCTTTAGCAAAGCACCGTCGAGACCCTTCGCTGCGCCGAGATGGCAAACCAGTTGGTTCCAGCCAACTCTGTCCTCCGAGCCAAAGGCGAGGAATCTCAACGCAGCACCTCACTCAGCCTCGCCCCACTCAAAGCCACTTGAAGGTATAATCCCACCTATGAGGCGGATAGGGCTGATTGCTGTATTAGCGGGCGCGCTAGTGTTTGGAATCCCCCAGCAAGCAAACACTCCGACCATGTCGGAGGTAGACCAACTGCTGCTGGCGCTAAGCGATATCACTTGGTTTCACAACATTCGCCCGCTAAACCTCACGAAACCGCAAATCGAGCGCTTGCTCACCGCCCACGAACGCGCCTACAAGCAACTAGAGCGGCTCATCCAAGAGGAAGCCAAAGAGTTGCGCAACCGCAAAGACGAAATCTTGCGCGTGCGCGAGGAAACTTCGCGCGGCAAAAGTCTCCCAAAAGAGTTTCTGGAGACCATCAGACGCTTGGAAACCGACGCTGCGCAAAAGCGTCGTCAGTTGCGTGCCCAAGTAGTCAGCGAAATCGCCACCGAACTCAAGCCCAACTTCACCGACGAGCAGTTCACCTACATGGTCAAGCGCAGTAAGGAAGTGTTAGAGTCGGTGCGTGCCGACACCACGCAACTCAAAGATGACCAGCTGTACGCGCTGTTTGTGGAGAATGTATTTTTAGACCCACGGGCGCCTGAACTGCTTAAGGAATGGCGCAGCAAAAATTTGGCACAGTAAACTACTGCTTCGTCAACCCTCAATCTTTGGAACCCCCTCCATAGGTTCCCCCTACTGCGTAGGGGGAACCGAGCCAGTTTTCGGTTCCCCTCGCGAAGCGGGGGAACCTGAAGGAGGGGGGCACAGAACCCAAACAATTAGCCTTGATGAAGCACTACGCTACTCCTCTATAAGCTTGTGGTAGCGCCCCAGCCAGTAGGGCAGCAGGAATGCCGTACCGTCGTCTTCGCGTCTGCCCAGCGGGTCGCCCCCATCCAGCCGATAGGGGTTGCCGTTCCAGCGCATAATCGTGCGCTCGCTATAGGGCAACACTTCAACCGAATGCCAGTCGCCTGCGCGACTCAGCTTTGGATTCAGCTGCACATCCAACCGGTGGCTGTTGCGACATTCCCAGTTGCGTAGGTCGAGGGGCCACTCCTGCAGCGTCTGCACAGCGGCTTCCACATCGCACGGCTTTCCTGTCACAGCCCCGTAGATGAAATTGAATAGCGGGCTACGCTCGGGTCGCTCGATTTGCCAGCTACGCTCCAGACTCATCAACCACAAACGGCGATACTCGGGGTTTTTCTCATACAGCAGCAGCGGATAGTAGCACAGAAACGCCAACTGGTCATCCGAATGGTTGATTGAATACGGAGGTAACATCTTTTGGGTAATCGCGTTGATAAGGTAGTGATGCTGGGTGATAAGTTCCTCGTAGGCGCGCTGATATTTTTCGTCGCCCGTGATGTGGTAGGCGACTTTAAGGTGCGAGAGGATAGCAAGTGCGTTTAGCCCACGCTCTTCTTCCCATAGGGGGTTGTCGTTGAGCGCTTCCGGGTTGAAAATAGCCCAGCGCGTAGGTTTACCGTCTTTATCGATTAGGCGCCAGTTATTTTGCATGAGGTGATCGGTTACGCGCCGCACAGTGGCGCGGATGCGCTCTTTCTCGGCTTCATCGGCGCAGAGATCGTAGTACACTGCCCACACGAAGTAGTGCCCGTCCAGCTCGTCGGAGCTGGTGTCGCCTTTCCAGATGTAATTAGGGTCTACGGGGGATTCGTGCCACTCGCCATGCGATTGATAGTAGCGTGTTTCGTCCTTGCGAATGATGCTGCGAGCGGGAAAGCCGGGAATGCCCGTGAGCCGTTCCAGTTCCAGCAGGGCGTGCATGGAGCGGCGGGCGCGTTCGCGCGCGGCAGGGTCTTTGGTGGTGGCGTACTGAAATGCCTGCGCGGCACAGTAGAGGGCGGTCCACAGCCCATCGTTGTCGCTGGCTTCGATTTTCCAACTGTCGGGGTCGTTAGGGTCGCTCCAATCGCAATTGGAGACGAAGCCGTTGCGGTTATGGCGCAGCGCGATGAGCGATTCATAGTGCGCGGCTTTTTCGCGCAGGGTCATAGGCACTGACTCGATGCAGGCGAGGCCCGCGTTGGTGCCAATCCATGCGCGGTTTTGGGCATCAACGACGAGGGCGTGCACGCGGTTGCCCGGTAGCCAGCGTTTGCCCCAGAAGTAGCTCCATCTGCCGTCGCGTAGGCGCGCTGCGCCTTCTAAGGTGCCTACCCACAAGTCGCCGTTGGGCGCGAGCGCCAAGTGATGGATGTAGCCATAGGGGGGTACATGCTCGATGGCGGGCGCGGTGTGTGCTGCCGCTTGCACCTCGCGGGAGAGCCACCAGCCCTCACCGTCGCCCGAAATCAGCCCCGACCGTCCGCCAATCCACAGGTGTCCTAGCGCGTCGCTTACAGCGCAGAGCCATACCTCGTCATAATAGCGCCCGCGATTGTCGCGGATGGGCACGCGGCGCCACGGAGCATCTGAGGGCAGGTCGGTGGCGCCGCGCTGCAGCACATACAGCCCCCGATTGCGCTCGCCCTCGGCAAACGCGAACACGCGCCCGCGTGTGTCTTCGTGGAACCACACGAAGTGCCAATTGGCAGGGGGTGTGTACGCCTCACGCACGACGCCATCCTCAACGCGCAGCAGCTGAGCAGGGGTCAGCAGCCATAGCCCACCTGCGCGCGCTGTCTGAAGGTACAGCAGTTGGGTCGCAGCATTGTAGACCGTGCGCAGGGTGCCATCAGAAGCAAGGTGGAACAACTGGGTGCCGTGAATGCCATACACACCTCCTGCCCCGTCGGCAACTAAGCCATGTGCTGGCTGTTCCGCAACGCGTTGCCACGGCTCAGAAGCGTTGAGCGAGGCGACGGCTATTCCGCGCGGCGTGCCCGCGTAGATTCGCTCGCCCGAAATTGCCAGCGCCAGCACATGAGCATCAGGCAAACCGTACCGCGTGTCGTACTGCACGCTTTTGTCTTGCAAAAACGGGCGCAGTTTGTATGTGCCAGACGATTGCATTGCACTCAGCTCAGCTGCAAGCACCAGTTCGACAAGCATCGCCGCGCTCCTGCAGTCAAGGGGGGCGGTTCGCCACAGATGTCAGAACTCCTGCGAGCGTGTTTACGCTTGGGTGCGCACCCACAGACACTTCAGATACAGGCTCTCTGGAAACTGAAGTAGATAGGGGTGGTCAGGGGCTTGGAAGGTGAGGTCTTCCAGATAGATCGGGGTATTGCGGTCGGAGGCAGCGAGGCGCACTGTGTCCAGCATATCGCTGATGCCCAGCGCGTAGGCGCAACTGCACACTATCATCTGCCCGCCGGGCGCCAGCAAGGGTAGTGCGTGGTAGACCAGTTTCCAAATCGCCCAACGCAGCGAGTCTTTTTGGTCTTGGCGTTTAGCAATAGCGGGTGGATCTATCACGATCCAATCAAACTGCATGCCTTGCTCGGTGGCTTGAGGCAGCCACTCAAAGGCGTTTTCCACCACCCATTCGGCGTGCAAGTGATTGCGTTGCGCGTGGATGCGGGCGAGATCAATTGCGTCGGAGAGGATGTCCACGCCGATTGCCCGCGCTCCTGCGCGCGCTGCGTAGAGCGCAAATGCCCCTGTGTAGCAAAACAGATCCAGCACGCGCTCGCTTGGGCGCACGTGCTGCGCCAGTCGGCGGCGGTTCTCACGCTGGTCTAAGTAAAACCCCGTTTTACGCCCCGCATCGGTAGGCACCAAAAACAGCAGTCCGCTTTCTTCAATTTCAATGACTTCGGGCACTTCGCCGTGCAGCGTGCCTGCGAACGGCTCCAGCCCTTCTTCAGCGCGTCCTGCCATCTCGCTGCGCTCGACGATGCCCTTCGGCTCCAACCGCTCGATAAGCACGGGCAGCCACAGCGATTTTAGCCGCTCCATGCCCAAAGTGCGCACTTGCACCACCAAGTAGTCAGCATATTGGTCAACGATCAAGCCGGGCACGCCGTCGGATTCGCTAAAAAGCACGCGCATAGCGTTTGTGTCGTGCACCACGCGCTGGCGTAGGCGCAGCGCTTGTTCCAATCGGGCTTCAAAAAAGGTGCGGTCTATCGGTTCGTCAGAACGGGTAAGCAAGCGCACAGGAAAACGGCTGTGAGGGTTGTAGGTGCCAATACCCAGCGGTTCACCGCGAAAACTGAGCACGCGCACCAGTGCTCCGGGTGTGGGCGCGCCCAAAACCTCCGCGATCTCACCTCGTTGCACCCACGGGTAGCCATGTAGCAACTTTTTCTCGCGCCCGCCCACCACTCGCACCGCACCTTCCAGCATTTCCGTTGCTCCGTTTTGCGCTAATTGAAATGCCGGCGATACTCACGCCAGCGTTCGGGGTCAAACGGCACAACTTCAATTGAAAGCGACTCCAGCATGCTCTCCATAATCTGTTGCACAATGCGCAGCCGTTCCATCGTGTCTTGCAGCTCCAGCAGGTATTGGCGGGCGGGTAGATCGAGTTGAAGCGTGCCTGCGATGGCGAAGGAGAGCGCGGAGGGGTCGTGGGGCAGTTCGATCTCGTCCACGCGCAACCCGCCCACATCCAGCATTTTGCGTAAAAACTCGCGGAACAGCTTGGCTACTTGCTCGGCGAAGCGTTGTTCCTCTTCCCACGAGAACGGCTCCGCATCGCGCCAGAGGCGCACTTGTGCCTTGAGGTAGGGCGCCTCACCACGAATCAGGCGCACAATCTGAAAGCGCTCCTCGCCCAGTGCCAGTAAGTAGAACCGCCCGTCGGGCAAACGACGCAGCCGCCCAATCCGCGCCAGCGTGCCAATCTCATACAACTCCGCCTCAGGATCGCCCGCCTTGCTGCCTTCACGAATCAGCACAATTCCAAACGGCGAGTCGTTTTCGAGGCAGTACATCACCATCTCACGGTAGCGCGGTTCAAAAACATGGAGCGGCAGCGCCGTATACGGAAACAGCACTGTCTCCAACGGAAACAGCGGAATCGTCCAAATAGAATCGCTCACACCGAGTGTATTTTACCCAACACGGGGTAAACGAAGGTACAATCCGTTGCGCGTCAGAGGGTATACTTAACCACGCTAAACATCAGGAGGTATCCTAACCGACTATGAGCTACCCATGCGATATGCGTTTGCCCCATGCGTTGCAGCAGGCGACGGAGATTGTCGACCTGATTGGCTATACGCCGCTGATACGCCTGCGGCGCGTTGTGCGCCACTTGCCCAACACGGTTGAAATCTACGGTAAAGCCGAGTGGTTCAACCCTGGCGGCTCGGTAAAGGATCGCCCTGCGTGGAATATCGTGTGCACGGCGATTGATCGGGGCGAACTGCGTCCGGGCAAGCGGCTGCTGGATGCCACTTCGGGCAATACAGGAATCGCGTTTGCGATGATTGGCGCGGCGCTGGGCTTTGGCGTCACGCTGTGCATGCCTGCGAATGTGAGCCTTGAGCGGAAGCGCATTCTAAAAGCGTTCGGTGCCGAAGTCATCCTAACCGACCCGCTGGAAGGCTCCGACGGCGCGATTCGGATGGCACGCAAACTGTATGCTGAGAACCCCGACCTGTATTACTATGCTGATCAGTACAACAACCCAGCTAACTGGCAAGCACACTACGAAACCACTGGCGTGGAGATTTGGAAACAGACGGAGGGGCGCATTACGCACTTTGTGGCGGGGCTGGGCACCACAGGCACTTTTGTGGGCGTAGGGCGACGCTTGCGCGAGTACAAGCCCGACATTAAACTCATCTCGCTCCAGCCCGACTCGCCTTTTCACGGCATTGAAGGGCTAAAGCATCTGGAAACAGCGATTGTGCCCGGCATTTACGACCCCGCTTTAGCCGACGCCAACTTGGAGATTAGCACCGAGGATGCCTACCGTATGGCGAAGCGGCTGGCGCGCGAGGAGGGCTTGCTGGTAGGCATTTCGGCTGCGGCAGCAGTGGTCGGCTCGTTGCGAGTGGCAGAACAGATTGTACACGAAGCCGAGCAACGCGGGGTGGAGCCGCGCGCCGTCATCGTCACCATCTTGTGCGACGGCGCCGACCGCTACCTCTCCGAGCACTTTTGGGATGACGAGACGCTATGAAGCTCATCGTGCCCGTCGAAGTGGAGCAGGCAATGCGCGCCCATGCGCGTGAGGCGTACCCTGATGAATGCTGCGGCGCCCTGCTGGGTACGGAAACAGCCGAGGCGCGCTATATTCAACAGGTGGTGCGCTTGGAAAACGAGCGCACAGACGAACGCAGGCGGCGGTTTTACATTAGCCCGCAGCAAGTACTTCAGGTAGAGCGGTATGCCCGCGCGCAGGGGCTGGAGTTGCTGGGCTTTTACCACTCACATCCCGACCACCCCGCCACGCCGTCGGAATACGACCGTCAGCACGCACTGCCATACTACTCCTACCCCATCGTGTCGGTGCAGCAAGGCGAACCACACGAAATGCGCTCGTGGCGATTACGCGACGACCGCTCGGGCTTTGACGAGGAGGTTCTTCAGCGGGGCTAATCGATTTCGCGAATTTGCGTGGGCGGGTCGGCGTTTAGCGACTCGCACCCGCGTTCGGTAATCGCGTACACATTCTCTATGCGAATGCCGAACTTGCCGGGCAGGTAGATACCCGGCTCGATAGTGAAGCAATGCCCCACTTCCAGCAGCCCCTCGTAGGTTTGTGCCAAGTAGGGTGGCTCGTGCACGGATAGCCCGATGCCGTGCCCCGTGCGGTGGATGAAGTAGTCACCGTAACCTGCTTTTTCGATAACGCGCCGTGCGACGGCGTCTACTTCGCGTGCGGGCACACCGGGTTTGGCAGCCTCGCGGGCACGCATGTGTGCCTCGTAGACGATTTCGTAGATGGCTTTCGCCTCGTCGGGGGCGCGCCCCACGCTTGCCACGCGCGTGATATCGCTGCAGTAGCCCTCGTACACGCCGCCGTAGTCAATCAGCACCACATCGCCTCGCTGTAGCGGGCGCTGGCTGGTAGTGTGGTGGGGCATCGCGCTCATCTCGCCTGCTGCCACAATCGGAATCCCAAACGCCAACTTAGACCCCGATTCAAACAGCGCGCGTTGAATGGCAATCGCTACTGCCCACTCACTGTAGCCTGGCACACAGCGTTCCAGCCCTGCTGCTAACGCCTCGTCGGTCAGGCGGGCAGCCTCGCGCATGTTGCGCAGCTCTTCCACATCTTTGACAGCGCGCACGCAGCCGATTAGCTCGCCCCCGCGTCGAAACAGCGCGGCGGGCAATGCCTCTTGCAAAGCTAGCAGGAACGCCGCAGGCATCTCATCATCTACGGCGATCGTGGCGGTTTCAAGGTCATAGTCGCGCGTGCAGGCTTCCAGCGCGCGCGTGGGTCCGTCGGAGTCGTGCCAAACATAGCGTGGCTCCCAGCCAGCGGGGTTGCGCGCGATGCCATCTGCGCTCAGCGCGGGCACTAACCACACGGGGTCGCCCTGCTTCGGCGTCAGCAGGAACATCAACCGCTCCAAGGGCGGCTCTGAGTAGCCGCTTAGATACTGCATGTTCACCTGCGTGGATGCCAAAAACACATCCACGCCCTCACGCAGCATCGCCTGCTGCAACTTCGCCACACGCTGTCGGTATAGGTTCATTGGGCACCCCCTATCGGGATCATCAACCAGTCGTTTAGTATGTAGTATATCCTGCCGATGAGTAGCCCCATACGCGCCATCACCGTGTTGCCAAAGATGGCGCCCAAGCCAATCATCAAGAACCACCTGCCCAAAGTGGCGAAGCGTTTGACCCCGCCCCGCTGCTCGTACGAGAAAGTGAAATAGGTGAGCACCGAGAGCAGGATAATCACAAACAGGAAGTTGTTGATGACCATGCTCACAGTAAGGTCGGGGTTGGCACTGCTGAGCCATAAAGGTTTCTGGAGAGTGCTGTTGAGTTGGGGCAGGTAGCGCGAGCTGAACTCTTGGAAGAACAGCCCCGCCGATGCACCGATCAGCGTGCCAATCACAATCCGGCTAATCCAGCCGTAGCGCTCACTGAAAATAAAGTAGAGATACATCCCGTAGGGCACCACGAACGCCCACGCCCAGTAGCCCTGTACCCAGATTGGTTCCACCCAGTAGCGATAGAGCACATCCACGCCGAGCGGCCCCAGCGAGTAGCCCGCCGCTAAACCAATGTACATATGCTCAAAGAAGCGATAAAACGGGTTCTCGCGGTACAACAATGAATAGATCGCTAGCGTGCAGATAACACCAATCCAAATGCCCAACCGTTCAGGCGTGCGCGGCAAAAACTCCATAAACCAATCCATGCTATCCCTCCCGACGCTCGTGAAGTCGTTGCATTAGCAGCGCGAAGTTGCCCAGCAAAATGAAAAAGATAATCAGCACATGCGAGAACGAGATGGCGTTGGCAAACGGTGCGCCCAGCCCCGTGATGCCCAGTAGCTGCTCATATTCCTGGGCGCCCTTTGCGCCGGTGATCATTCCTTTGACCTGCCCCGAATCGAGATAAGTGTATGCCTCCGCTGCCATCACCGAGGTGGGGCAGTAGAGAATGCGCACCTCTTTGGGGCTGTACGAGATCCAGATGGGCACCGTGCCTGAGGGCGTGATGTCAATAACCATCTTGTAGTCTTTGAGCGACTTGACCCCCTTAGTGACAGGCAGCTGCTGGATGGGGGTACCTGTCACATCCTGTTTGATAGTGGCAGGCAGGTCGTTCACCATGCCCTTGATAGCGACGATGAGGTTGGGCACGAAGCCAAAGTGTGCCCACTGCTTGCCATATTCATAGCCTGCTTCTTCAGTGAGGCGTTTGGCAAGCCGCAACGAAATGTCGCGCGACTGCGCCTCGATGGAAATGAAAGTGAAGTGCACCCCTTTGCGCATGAGGTGTTTTAGCACCGCCTCCAACTGTGGCTGGTTTTCCGCCAGCGTGCTTGCACTCCAGTTCGACGAAATCATCACCAAGTCGCCCGGCCTAAGCGATTCGATTTCGTCGTAGAACTTTTGCACTGGCGGCGAGATAGGTGCCCTAAGGCGCACTGGCGACAGCAGGAACACGACGATATTTACAAACAGAATGGCGTATAGCCATCGCCTGTCAATGCTGAGCATGCGTTGCCAAATCGTTTGTGGTTGCATAGACTTTGCCTCCTTAGGTCACGCCGCGTTCTAAACTGAGCCACAAGCGGATTGCCATTGCCAGCCCACCGATGCCCACGCCAAACTCAATCGCGCGTTGGGCAGGCGCGTTAAGCGTGAACAGAATCCAGTTCGCGATGTCGGGCAAGTCGACGCTGTGCAGGATTTGCGTGCCCAAACTCGCGCCTTCGGGGGCAGGTCCCTGCGGTAAGCCCAACAGCTGATAACTGATGTACGCGCCCAACGGCACTACGCCAATCATCACCACCATCGCGGTGAACATCAGGATGCTGGCTTCAATAGAGCGGATGCGGAACGCGCGATACGCAGCGGAAAAGATGTAAAACGCGATCAGCGAGAACATCGCTGCGTCCAGCTGCACGAGGGTGTAATCAAACAAGATGGTGAAGCCCCGTTCCAGTACGCGTTGGGGGGTACCCTCGAGTTTGAGCAGTTGGCGCTCTGCGAGCGTGTTGGCGATGCTGAAGGTCGCCATCGTGAGAAAGGCGATTAGCAGCACCACGCTATAGCCCCACTGCGTGCGTCGTTGCACCACATTCCGCAGGTGGAGGCGCACCAAGCCGTAGGTGCCCAACCCCAGCGCCAGCGCGCCGATGGTTTGCAACACATTCTGGGCGGGCTGGATTGCAGGCGTAAGGAAGTTGCGCGTGGGGTCATCTTTGGGGAAGATGGCGCGCCAGTCCACAGGCAAGAAGAACTCGGCAGCAAACAGCAGCCCTGCTAAGAAGGTGACAGTCACCACAATGGCGCGCCTGCCGCGCGGAGGCAACGCTTGCAACACTGGAATTAGCCCCAAAACCAGTACGAACGCGCCCAACACCACTAAGGTGGCGTAAACTGTGCGGTTTGCCTCTGGCAGCTGCCAAATGTTTTGGGCGATGAGGTGTGGGATGATAGCCTCCATCTATTTCCCTCCGAGTAAAAAGTTCACAAATTCGCTCCAACCACCAGGTTGCCCCAGCAGCTTGATGAAGGGATGTTTTGTGCCTACGATTGATGAAGCGATTACACCAGTGACAGCGGTCAAGGCGAAAAGGAATTTGGCGATATCTTGCCCCACGAGGCTGCCCAGCAATACAGGCTCACGGCTAAGGTATGCGCTGGTAGCGTAGAACTCGTCGCCGATGATTGTGTAATCGCATGCCGCGACGAAGAAGGGCACCTGCGTGAAGCTCACCGTGCCGGCGATTTGGATAGCGCCGACCATATTGCCTGTTTCGGCGAAAATCAGCGACTCGGCAAAGAACTCGCCAAACATAAAGTTGGCGGCGACGCGCTCGCGTTGGATTAGCCCTGCCACGCCCGACGCAAAGGCAAACTGGCGGTCGGAGAGGAAGCGCACATTATCGGGATCGTACAGGTCAGGGCGCCCAGCCTCGTTGTAGGCGTCGGAAATAGCTTCTTGGGCAACGGCAAAAACGGTTGGGTCGCCCGTCAGCAAGCGCATGGGCGTAGCAAACCGCGCAATCTGTTTCGTGATGTACTTGAAGATCGTGAGTGCCTGCACCGCCACCACGCCGAACGCCGTAAGCCCGGTAATCATAGTGACGGGGCGCCCCAACTCGGTGGAGCGTCCGATGGCTTCATCAATGGCGTCCAGCCCTGGAATGCGGCGGATGTAGAGCTGCTTGCCTGCGCGGGCGCGAAAGATGTTGACGAGCACCGCCGTTACAATCAGCCCGATCATGATTGCGGCAAACCAGTTGTCTTGGGCATGTTGGTAGGCAGCCCAGCCGCATCGGCTACCTGTAGCCATCCATTCAAACAGCGCGTCCACTTTCATTGCCTACTCCTGCTTAGGTTGCGTGCGTTGGCCCTCCACCAGTTCTTCGATGCGTTCTATCAACCGATCCCAGTTTTCGCGTTCGCTCATTAGTTGTGTATATACATCCAGACGCTCGAAGCCTAAAATCGGTGCGAGGAAGGGCGAGAACACGATGCCTGCCTGCGCACCGAGAAACGCGAACGGCTTATGCAACTCCAAAAACAGAATGGCAGGCGACGCCAGCCCACGCTTGACAATCTGCTGTGCCAGCGTGTCGATAACTGTTGCTTCTGCGCCTCCGTAAGAGGCTCCTTCCAGAACTCACGCATGGGCTGTTGTGGTGGATTCGCCAAGCGGTGCGCGATTCCTGCCAAGAGGCAAGTTAGTGCCCAGACGCCCAAAAAGGTACAATAACCCAAGTTGCTACCGATCCGTCTTGGGCGGGCAAGCCCTTCGCTGCGCTCGGGGTGACGAACGACTTGGCTCCTATCGATACTTGTCATTCCGAGCCGAAGGCGAGGAATCCCATACAGCACGCAACTTGGCGGGAATTTAGGTATCCTTTCGGGGGCGAAAAAGCTCTGTAGGGAGGCACGATGGAAAAGCAGCCGAAGCTAATCTTGTTCGTGTGCGTGGGCAACTCGTGCCGCAGCCAGATGGCGGAAGGGTTTGGCAACTACTACGGGCAAGGCGAAGTGGTCGCTTTCAGCGCAGGCACAGCGCCCACGGGCAAAGTGCACCCGCTCGCCATTGAAGCGATGCGTGAGGTAGGGATTGATATCTCGCACCACACTTCCAAAGGCGTGTGGGAGTTCGACATCACGCAGTTTGATGCCGTGGTGAGCCTGTGCGATGCGCGTACCGACGAACTCTGCCCTGCCACCTACATGGGCATTCAAGAACACTGGAACATTCCTGACCCTGTGGGGTTGCCGATGGAGGAGTTTCGGCGGGTGCGCGCGATGATCGAGGAGCGCGTTAAAGCGTTGGTGGAGCGTTTGCGCCGTGAGGAGTGAGTATCCACTGATCGTAATCGCCAGCCATAACCGTTCTAAGTCGCGCGAGATTGAGCAGCTGTTGCGTGGGGGGCTTACCGACTTGCCCGTGGAGATTCGCCTGCTGGCAGATTATCCCGACGCGCCACCCCCTCCTGAGGAAACTGCCGATACCTACATCGGCAACGCGCTTCTCAAGGCGCGCGCGTGCGCAGCATTTACCCAAGCCATCTCGCTTGCGGATGACGCGGGGTTGGAAATTGATGCACTGAACGGGCAGCCGGGGCTGCATTCGCGTCGGTTTGCGGGAGAGCACACCCCTTTTCCTGTAAAGATGGGCATACTGCTGGAGATGCTCAAGGATGTGCCGCTTGAGCGGCGCACGGCGCGGTTTCGCTGTGCGGTTGCAGTGGCTCTGCCCAATGGCGCCGAACACACGTTTGAGGATACTTTAGAAGGACGCATCGCTGAGGCGCCACGTGGGCAAGCAGGCTTTGGCTATGACCCCATATTTTATGTGCCCGAGCTGGACTGCACACTGGCGGAGCTGCCCAGCGAGTTCAAGAACCGCATCAGCCACCGCGCCAAAGTGATGCGCCGTATGATTCCTGTGCTGCGCCAACTGTTGGGTGCGCCCGATAGACTTAGCCAATCTCAAACGCCTCGATAAGGCTATTGTCGCCCCGATACGCTTCCACGCGCAGCGCTCCCTGTACAGGCACGCGCACTTTCAGGTAGCAATAAGTCTTCTCGCGTTTAGCAGTCCACGGAGTTGGTTCGGGCATAAGGTCGTAGAGCGAGACACCACCTCCGCCGCAAGTCACATACACCACGCCCGCACCTTTGGGATAGCGCGTACCAGAGTTTACCACCGCCTTATTTTCGCGCATCGGATACATCCGCTCGTACACATGGTCGTGTCCGTGGATGACCAGGTCCACGCGATAGCGATCAAAGAGCGGTTGGAAGCGTTGGATCATCGCTTGGTTGTTGCCACGCCGTCGCGTGGAGCCGTAGAGGGGGTGGTGCGTAAACACTATCAGCCAGCGTATCGCGCGGTCGGCACGGGCGCGTTGGAGGATGCGCTCCAGCCACGCATATTGTGCGCCGTCGTCGCGCTCGTTGCTGTTGAACGCCACGAAGCGGGCGTTGCTGATGGTGAACTCGTAGTATTGCCCTTTGTTGGGCATGCCAAAACGGGTCTCGGCGGCGATGTAGCCGATGCGCTGTCCTTCAATGCGCTCGTTTTCGTGGTTGCCGAAGCTGACCATCACAGGAATGCGCGCTGCCAGGACCTCCAGCTGCTCGAGGTAGGTGTCCCAGATTGGTTGTCGCCCGTTGGCGTAGGAGAGGTCGCCTGCGATGAAGTGGAAAGTGGGGTTGTGCGCCAGCACATTGCGCGAGTTTTGCACGCTGTGACGCGTGGTACCGTGGTCGGCAAATGCGGTGAATACGAAGTCGTGCGGACGATCCAGCGGGGTGCGGAAGCTGTAGGCGCGTGAGTAGCCGCCGGTGCGGCTGCCCACACGGTAGTAGTAGCGCTGTCCGGGTTTGAGTGCGTTGAGGTAGGCACGGTAGATGGCACCTGTCTCATAGGGATAGCGGATACGCTCGGCAACGACACGCTTGCCCAAGTTGGGGGTTTCGCCGTACTCGACAACGGGTTCGTCTACAGGTTGCTGTGTTTGCCAAGTGATATTGAACTGCGTGGGTGGATGCTCTCCAAACGCCAGCCGTAGCTGCTTCGGTTCTGCGCTGCCCATGGCGACTAGACCAATTCGCGCTTTGAAGAAGAGCTCCTGCTGCACGGTGGAGCTTTCTCCTGACCTGACACGGATGCACCGCCAGAATTTCGCCACACGCCTCTCGCGGTTGATTTTCCAACGCTGCCCCCCCTCTTGTAGGTTCCCCTCGCAAGTGAGGGGGAACCGTCGGAAGTTCGGTTCCCCCTACTGATAGGGGGAACCTGACGGAGGGGGTTCGTGAAAAATCAGGCTGTTGCGTCGCAAATAGAGGTAAAGCCCTACGCCCTCGTCAGAGGGCGAATGGCGGGGCTAATTGCCACAGCCGTTGCCGAAGTTGCACAACACAATTAGCAAGTCGGCGTCGTCCACGATGTTGTTTCTGTCCACATCTGCAGGGCGGTTGGGGCCTGTTGCGCCGAAGTCAAACAGCACGGCGAGCAGATCCATATCATCCACGCAGCCGTCAGCGTTCGTGTCGCCGCTAATCCCTGTATCCAGCAGGAACGCCTCCTCGCGGTTGGTGGCGGCGTTGAAGCCCCGCCCCACGATGTAGCGACCACAGGGTGATATGGCGTATGCGTGGCGCAACGAGGAACCGCTTGTCAGCAGGCTGCTATAAACGGTGTTGAGGTCTTGAGTACCCGATGTGGCTGTCCATCGCCACGCTCGAATCTGATTAGCAAGGACGAAAGTAGAGGTGCCGACGACGATGTTCCCGTACAGCCCAACGCCCCATGCGTCGGAGAAGTTGGATCCTGGCAGCCCCAACGCCTGCAGCCCCGTTGCTTGAGTCCATCGGAAGCCCGCGTACTCGTTCACAGGGGGAGCAGTGCCGACGCCTACAACAACACCTCCATCCAGCGACACATTCCGCGCGCCGCCGTCATTACCGCTCAGCAAACCCAGGTTCAACATTCCTGTATCTTGCGTCCAGCGGAAGGGGCGATACTGGTTGTTGGACAGCATTGCCGCGCCGACCACCACACTGCCGTCGAACGAGGCGGCGCGCGCAAGGCTTTCGTTACCGCCCAGCGTGCCCAAATCGGTCATCACATTATTTTGCCAGCGGAAGGCTCGGAAGAAACCGCTGCCGTTCTGCGCTCGTCCGACGATCGTCGTGCCGTCGCCGGAGATGCCCCACGCAATCCCGTTCGCGCCGCCCAGCGTGCCGAGGTCGATCATCACATTATTCTCCCAGCGGAAGGGGCGCAGTTGCCCTGCTGCGTTGCGTGCGCCGCCGACAATTACGTTACCATCCAGCGAGACACCCCACGCTTCCGACTCCGTGCCGCCCAGCGTGCCCAGATCTTGCATGCCAGTCGCCTGTGTCCAGCAAAACGCGCGGAGCTGCCCCGCTGAGTTGCGTGCGACGCCAACGACCACGCTGCCGTCGCCTGAGAGTGCGTGCGCTTCACTGAAGTTGCCTCCCAGCGTGCCGAGCCATCGCAGAGTCGCCTGGGAATAAACGGAGGAAAAGAGGCTGAGACTCGTTGCCAGAATCGATAGCTTCACCAGCGCGCCACGAGTGCGCCGAACGGACTTACCGCTTCTGTAAGCTTGCATGCTTAGTAGCCTCCTTTTGCTGGTGCTGCTTTTGCGTGCCTTTATCTGTATACTGCTTGCGTAGGCACGCTGATGATATTATATCACATTTTTGATTTCAAGCAGCATCTCTTTTTCTGAGAGGCTGTTTGACAGATCAGAGCATAGGTTCACTAAACAACGAGCTGCGTGCTCTTAGGCGGACGGCTGAAACTGCTCCTGTACCAACGAAGCCGCCCTGTGTCAGCTTGTGTTCGTCAGGGGGCGCCGACGCTACGCTTCAGCCCGCGCAGGCGGGCTTGGCTTGTTCAGGAGCGCCCTGAGCCATCTATTTCCTAAACAGTTCGTGCCGCGTGTGGGCTTTGTCTCCACAGAGCGCGAAAAGGTCTTCTCAGGTACACTTGAGGTGATGACGGTTGAGCTGGTCTCTATCGGCACGGAGTTGCTGCTAGGGCAAATTGTGGACACCAATGCGGCGTGGCTTTCGGCGCGGCTGGCGGAGATAGGGGTTAACCTTTATCGGCGCACCACAGTGGGCGACAATTTGGAACGGATTGTTGGCGCGCTGCGCGAAGCGCTTGGCCGTGCGGACGGTGTTATCACGATTGGTGGGCTTGGGCCAACGGGCGACGATTTGACGCGCGAGGCAATCGCCACGGTGATGGGCGAACCGCTGGTGTTGGATGAGGGTGAGGCAGCGCGCATCCGTGCCTTTTTTGAAGCGCGCGGACGCACCGTTACCGAGCGCCAACTGCGCCAAGCAATGCGTCCTGTTAGCGCACAGCCAATGCCCAATCCATATGGCACGGCACCTGGGCTATATGCGGAGTGGAACGGTAAACTGATTTTCGCACTGCCTGGCCCCCCCAACGAGTTTCAACCGATGGTGACTGAGCATGTGCTGCCGCGCTTGGCAGCGTGCACGGGCGGGGGGGTGATACGCTCTCGGGTGTTGCGGCTGTGCGGAATCGGCGAGTCGGACGCAGAGGCTCAGCTGAGCGACTTGATTGCCAGCGACAATCCTACGCTTGCGCCGTTAGCGAAGCTGGGGGAGGTGCATTTCCGTATCACTGCCCGTGCCAATAGCCCAGAGGAGGCAGCGCAGCTAATTGCCACGATGGAGCAAGCCGTGCGCGAGCGATTGGACGCCTATATCTACGGCACCGATGACACTACGCTGGAGCAGGCGGTGGTTCATAAGTTGATGGAGGTTGGGCAAAGCCTTGCAGTTGCCGAGTCGTGCACAGGAGGGCTGCTGGGGCATCGTGTCACGAATGTGCCGGGAAGTTCCGAAGTGTTTGTGGGGGGCATAATTAGCTATACCAACGCCTTGAAGGAAGCCCTGTTGGGCGTGCCAGCGGAGGTGTTGGCGCGCTACGGTGCGGTGAGTGAGCCGACGGCGCGTGCGATGGCAGAAGGGGTTCGCCAGCGGCTGGGCAGCCACTGGGGCATCGGTATTACGGGCATCGCCGGCCCTGGCGGGGGCACGGCCGAAAAGCCTGTGGGGTTGGTGTATATTGGCATCAGCGACCCCACAGCAACGGTTGTGCGCCACCAACTGTTTCCGGGCGATCGCGAAACGGTCAAGTATCGCGCCACGCAGTACGCGCTGTGGCTACTTTACAAGGGGGTGACGTGCGGCGGATGCGTTTATTTATCGCAGCCTTGATTTCAGAGGAAGTACGCGCAGCCCTGGCGGAGGCACGGGCGCAGTTAGAACGCGCGGTGCCAGACCGTGCCTTGCGCTGGGTCGCCCCCGAAAACTACCACATCACGCTGCTGTTTCTGGGTGAGCAGCCTGAGGAGCGCGTGCCTGCGATTGTGGAAGCGATGGGGCAGGCGTGCGTGGGTGCTGCGCCGTTTCGCATTCAGGTGCGCGGGCTGGGCGTATTTCCGAACTGGAATCGCCCAAATGTGCTGTGGGCGGGCGCTACTCGGGGCACACCTCAGCTGACGCAGCTTGCGACTACCCTGGAGCGTCGGTTACAGTCTACCCCCTCTAATAAGCAATTCCATCCGCACATCACGCTGGCGCGTCTCAAGACACCCTACCGCGATGCCGAAGGGGTGAAAAAGCGACTTTTTGACGCGGTGCAACGCCTGCTGCCTACAGAGTTTGGGAGCTATGAACTGCGCGCGATTAGCCTGATGCAGAGCACGCTTACGCCCGACGGCTCAATTTACACCGAGCTAGAGCGCGTGGAGTTGTAGATTAACCTAAGTCGCTACCCGTTTAGGCGGCTAAGACTCCTCGCTTCCCTCGGAATGACAGAGTGGTTTTTGTGCAAGTGCGCAGGGACTCTGAGCCTAAGGTGAAGAGGCCCTATACAGGTAGCCACTTGGGGTAGATTAGCTCACAAGTTCACTCTCGTCCGGCAGCTTGCGGAACTCTAAAAAGCCTGCCGAAAGCCCCCCGCGCACATACCACTCCACCCCTTCTTGTTGGGCGAGTGCCTCGGTGTCGGGCGTTGCCCATTCCTCTCCAATCACAACGGGGGTGGCATCCACACCAACCTGTCGCAAGATGTTTGCGCGGGCTTTTGCGCGGCGCACATCGCTGATACTAATCTTGATGCCAACCTCTGCCACCAGCACACGGTCGCCTTTCCACCAAATAATGTCTGCCAGGAGCGGGTCATCGGTCGCTGGAATGTCGATGCCCTGACGATACAGCGGCAGCAGCCACTTACCGACCTTGTCGCGGATGTGGGGTTCACCGCACCCTCCACCTGTCCCTCCGTAGAACAGGGCAGGGGCGCGTGCCAGCGTTTCGCGCTCAAATCGTTCGCCTTCTCGCCTGCCAGTTTCGCCAGCTTGCCAGTTTTCCAGTCGCTCGATGCGACGCAGCATATCGCGCGAGACTTGAACGAGGTCGCGCACGATTTCTGTGAGTTCGTTTAGGCGTTCCTCGTGGCGCTGCTGCGTCTCGACGAGTTGAGCGATTTGGGCGTCTGTGCGTCGTTGGGCTTCGACAAGTTCGCGCACTGTTTGGGCAAGCTCATCTAATCGCGCATCCGTTCGCCGCTGCGCCTCGGCAAGCTCTGCGACTTGTGCTTCGGTGCGTCGCTGCGCCTCGGCAAGCTCTGCGACTTGTGCTTCGGTGCGTCGCTGCGCCTCGGCAAGCTCTGCGACTTGTGCTTCGGTGCGCCGCTGTGCCTCGGCAAGTTCACGCACGATTTGAGCAAGCTCGTCTATGCGCGCGTCAGAGCGCCTCTGCGCCTCCGTGAGCTGGCGCACGGACTCAATAAGCTGGCGAACCAGTTCAGGCAGCTCCAGCAGCTCAGGCGTCAAGATTGCCTGCCGCATTCGCGCCCGCCACTCTGGGTTTTGCTCCAAGATGCGGAGCAGGTCCTCAAACTCGCGCACCGTGAATGCCATACACAAAAATCATACCCCACAAAAGGCTACCGCCGTGATGCGAGTTAAGAAGACCTAAGTTGCTTCCTTTATGAGATTCCTCGCCTTCGGCTCGGAATGACAAGGGCGTTTTCGCGGAGGTAGATTTGTTATCTCGGGCGTAGCGAGGAACCCCAGCCATTCAAAACCGATGGGCAGTAGCTTGGGTTGAGACGACGGCTAATGGGAGTTGAACGATTACTTGACCACAGACGAATAGAGCCGTTCCTATGCGAGCCGAACCGATTTGTGGCGGCTTTGGTTCGTCGGCGAGGACGTCTACGCTGCGCTGCAGCCTGCGTAGGTGGGCTTTGTCAGCACAGGAACGGCTTGAGCCGCCAGGAAGTTCTCGAGTTGCGAAAGATTCCAGCAACACTTTACATACACGCTCTAAGAGCCGCGCGCGAACAGGGCAGCACTGAAGGTACAATTCCACACGATGCAAAGGGCAACCAAGACCGTGTTGGTGGGGCTATCGGCAGCGCAGTTGCGGGCATGGGTGAGTGAGACTTTCGGTGAGCCTGCGTATCGCGGCACACAGCTGGCGAAGTGGATTTATCAAAAAGCCGTCACCACCTTCGAGCAGATGAGCGACCTGCCGGCTGCCCTGCGCGCGCGCCTGCAGGAGGTTGCTGTAATCAGCCCCAACACAATTAGCGTCATCCAACGCTCCAGAGACGGCACGGTCAAGAGCCTGCTGCGCCTTGCCGACGAGAACGAAGTGGAGTGTGTGTTGCTGCCCTACGACGATCGCGTGTCGGTGTGCCTGTCGACGCAGGTGGGATGTGCGATGGGCTGCCGATTCTGCGCCACTGCCCAAGGAGGCTACACGCGCAACCTCACAGCAAGCGAGATTGTAGATCAGTTGCTTCACTTGCAGCGACTTAGCGAGCGGCGTATCAGCCATGTGGTGTTGATGGGCATGGGCGAGCCGCTGCTCAACTTAGAAAATGTGGTCGCATCCCTGCGCCTTATTCACGACGAGGTGGGCATCGGCTACCGGCGTATTACTATCTCCACAGTGGGCATCGTACCCAAGATTTACGCGTTAGCGGAATACGATTTGCCCATTACGCTGGCAATCTCGCTGCACGCGCCCGATGATGAGACGCGCAGTAAGATTATGCCCGTGAATCGCAAGTGGGGGGTAGACGCGCTGATTCAAGCTGCGCGTGATTACTTCGAGAAAACTAAGCGGCGCGTGACTTTCGAGTATCTGTTGCTGCGCGAAGTGAACGACACGCCGTGGCATGCGCAGGAGCTGGCGCGCAAGTTGCGTGGTGTGCCTTGCTTGGTGAACCTGATACCGTTCAACTATGTGCCCACGCCTGAGCACTTCCAGCGCCCTGAGATGGCGCGTGTGCAGCGTTTCCGCCAGATTTTGGAGCAGGCGGGGATTGAGGTCACGCAGCGGGTGGAGCGCGGGCACGACATCGAGGCGGCGTGTGGGCAGTTGCGAGGGAAGCATCGTGGCAAGCCGATTCCGTTGGCGTTGCAGCCGCGTTAGGCTGGGGGTGTGGGGGTTATGCCTGCTGCTAAGCGCGTGTCAACAACCGACACCGCCGACTACGCCCCAAGCCACGCCGCCTGCCCCACCCACTGAGGGTGAGGAGCGCATCCGTATGCCCGACGCCCGCTACGCGATGGAGCAGCCCACGCTGGAGCAGCAAGATGAGCAGGGGCGCACTTTGTGGCGTTTGGAAGCCCAATCGCTTCGGGCGGAAACGAAAGGCAACAAGGCACAAGGCATCCTGCTAACAGTGCGGGGCTGGCTCTATCGCGACGGCAAGCCTGTACTGGAGTTCCGCGCCCCCTATGCCCGCGCCGACTCGGCAGCGCGCACGGTGGAGGCATGGGGCGGCGTGGTGGCGACCTCTAAAACGCACGACGCGCGGTTAGAAGCAGGGCGCATTCTGTGGAAATCGCGCGAGGATCGTATCTACGCGCGGGAGGGCATCTTGCTCAAATGGGGCGCGTTCGAGCTGCGCGAACGCGCGATCGTTGTGGATACCGCGTTGGAGCAAGCGTGGGGCACACAGTAAACCTCTGCCTGTGCCGATAATTTGCCTTGTGGATTGGCAAGCGGTTCGCGAGGCGGTGCGCCGTGCCGACACAGTGCGTATTCACGGGCGCGTTATGGGTGCGGTGGGCTTACTCCTTGAGGCGCAGGGACCACCCGCGCGATTAGGCGAGTTGTGTTTGATTGATCGGGGCAGGCACGAGCCGCCATTGCCAGTGGAGGTCGTAGGCTTTCGCAACGGGCGCGTGCTGTTGACGCCCTTAGGCGAGCTTACAGGTATTGCGCCCGGCAGCGAGGTGATTCCCACGCGTCAGATGGCGTCGGTGGGCGTGTCGCCCGCGCTGCTGGGGCGTATTCTGGATGGGTTGGGCAACCCCATAGATGGCAAGCCCGCACCCCCGCATGAGACGCACTACCCCTTGCTCGCCGAAGCTCCCCCCGCTTTGGAACGACCGCCCTTGCGCACGCCGCTGCCGATGGGCGTTCGAGCGATTGATGCCATGCTCACTTGCGCGCAGGGGCAGCGCGTGGGCATTTTCGCGGGCAGCGGCGTGGGTAAAAGCACGCTGATGGGCATGCTGGCACGCAACAGCGCAGCCGAGGTAAATGTCATCGCGCTGATTGGCGAACGCGGACGCGAAGTGCGCGAGTTTATCGAGGACAGTCTTGGCGAGGCAGGGCTGCAGCGTTCTGTGCTGGTGGTGGCTACCTCCGACCAGCCCGCAATTGTGCGCCAAAAAGCGGCGTTTACCGCCACTGCGATTGCAGAATACTTTCGCGATCAGGGCAAACAAGTGTTGTTGATGATGGACTCGCTCACGCGGTTGGCGATGGCGCAGCGCGAGATTGGCTTGTCGGCAGGTGAACCGCCTGCCGCGCGCGGCTACACGCCCTCCGTGTTTGTGCTGATGCCCCGCTTGTTGGAACGCGCGGGCACCAACGCTCGGGGCAGCATCACCGCATTCTACACCGTGCTGGTGGATGGCGACGACCTCAACGACCCAATTGCCGACACCGCCCGCGCCATTTTGGACGGGCACATCGTGCTGTCGCGCACGCTCACGCAGCAGGGGCACTATCCGCCGATTGATGTATTGGCAAGCCTCTCGCGCGTGATGCCCAACATTGTCGTGCCCGAACACTTGCGGGCAGCCAACCAACTGCGTCGGTTGCTGGCGGCGTATCGCGAAGCAGAGGATTTGATTGCCATCGGCGCATACCAGCGCGGGGCCAATCCTGTGGTAGACGCGGCGATGGAGCGTATCGGGGCGATACGCGCGTTCCTGCGCCAAGCCCGCGAGGAATCTTCGCCGTTTGAGGAGACGCTGCAACGCCTCTACGCCCTGGTAGAGGGTGTGCCCTCACTCTAACCTCACGACAGGGTGGTTTTCCAGCACGAGGCGCATCGTACGCAAATCGCGCGCGGTAATCACCAGCCGTTTGTTGGCATCCACACTAAACGCCACCTCAAAGCATGGTTCGCCGCGTTGGGCGGGCGGCTCCGCCGTCAGAAAGGTAGGAGCGTGCTCGTTCATCCAGAACAGGCGACGTTCGCGCAATTGTTCGTGGTCAACGGGCAGCACGCGCGCCGCGCCTGCGGGGTCAAACACTAACTCAACCGCCGCGGCAGGGCTGCGCGATACATCGCCCAGCTCGAAAATGTCAATGCCCATGCGTGTTTGCCCGGTGTGCGTGGCTTTGATGACCAGTCGGCGCACGGGTTCGCGCGTGGGGTAGGGCGTGCCCCGCGGCACAATCGTGAGATACTCATATTCGCCCGTGTGCATGTTGCGATGGCGAATAGCGTAATCGTGTTGGATGTAGTCGTAGAAATCAACGCCCGCGATAAAAGCAGCCGCCCCACGTGCCACGGCCTCCAACGGGCGTTGGAGGTAGACACGCTCGCGCCCAAAGAGCCGTTGCACAGTTTGCTGTACCGACGGAATCAGGCTGCTGCCGCCGACCATCAGCACAGCGCGAATGCTTGTTTCGGGGTAGCCGCGCTCGTAGGCGTCGGTAAGGGCGCGCTGAATGGTGCGATGGATCTGCGTGTACGCGCCGTGCTCATCCAGCAGCGCTTCGAACTCAGCACGGGTGAACTCGGCTTCCAGCACTTCGCCTGTGCGAGGGTGCATCACGCTGAGCGTCACCCGCTCGCGAAACGAGAGCTGTTCCTTAACGCGCTCGCACTCGGTCAGCAACAGGCGACTGATGGCGCGGATGTGCTCGTCATGTTCACTGCGCTGGTTGCGTTGCAGCACCGCTTGGTAAAGCCAGCCGTCAATAGTTGCGCCCCCAAGTTCAGTGCCCGCCTTGCCCAAGACTCGACAACGTTGCCCCTGGGCAGCAGTGTGCGCTTCCTCCACCAGTAAAATGGCAACATCCAGCGTGCCCCCGCCGAAATCAAACACCATATACACATCATTAGGGTGGAGGGTAATGCCGTAGCCAAGTGCAGCAGCCGAAGGCTCATCAATCAGCCGAATCCGTTCGAAGCCCGCTGCTTGCACGGTTTCCAGCAGCCAGTTTTCGTAATGTTCGAACGCCTCCACTGGTGTGCAGCAGGCAAGTTGGGCATCGGAGGCGAGGTTGCGCTCCACACGCAGGGCGGTAAGCACCGCCAGTAGGAAATCGCGTCCTGCCTCTGCAGCAGAGATGGCGCGCCCTTCCACCTGAAGGGTGCGCGGGCTGCGCTGCGCGATGTAGCGCTTCATCCAGCGGAAAGTGCGCGGCGACTCGTAGAGGTTGCGCTGCAGTACTTGGTTGCCAATCCATTGGCGGTTCGGTTCGTAGTGGATGAGCGAAGGTATGCTGGGGGTGGCGGTGAAGTTCGGATCGGGCGCATAGAACCTACCGTAGTCGGGCAGATAGAGCGTTTCGCCCTCGAAGCCGTTCCACAAGGCGATGACAGTGTTGCTGGTGCCGAAGTCCAAGCCCACGAGTGTGCTCATTCGGCGAGTTCCACTCCTACCTTATGGATGAGTGTACCTTTATAAAGCAGCCCGCAGATGCGCACGATCACAGGTTGTCCCTCTTGGGGGGTAGCCTCCAGACTCAACACGAGGTGGCGGTCGGGGTTATAGGGCTCCACTGAACCAATCTGTCCTTCCAGTTGCACGCCCCATGCCTCCAAGGCGCGCAGCAGGCGTTGCACGGTTTTGAGCAGCTCAGTCGGGGGCAGGGCAGTGCCTTGTTCGAGGAGGTGCTGTTGCGTTGCCAGTTGGGTCAGTGGGGGTGCGAGTTCACGCAGCAGGCTGGTGAGCAGCGCGTCGGCTTGGGCGGTCGTGCGCTGGTGTTCGGTTTCGCGCGTATAGTGGAGGTGGGCTTGGGTGTGCTGGAGTTGCTGTTCGCGCGCCTGCAGGGCGCGGCGCAGGGCTTCCACCTCACGCTGCAGTTCAGCAAAGGTAGGGGTTTCAGCCCCGCGCCTCTCGCGTAGCCTTCGCCACAAACGGCTAAGCAGCTACACCACCTCCGCCGTCACAACACGCTCAAACACAAACTGCCCGTCGCGGTAATCCACGCGAATTGTGTCGCCGTCCATAAACTCGCGGGCGAGCAGTTTCTGCGCCAACGGATTCAGCACTTCGCGCTCGATGGTGCGACGCAACGGGCGCGCCCCCAATTGCGGGTCAAAGCCACGCACCGCCAATTCCTGCTTAGCATCCTCAGTGAGCATCAGCGTAATCTTGCGCTCGTCCAAGCGCTTCTGGATTTGCTTGAGTTGCAAGTCGACGATGCGCTTGATTTGCAAGATATCCAGCGGGTTGAAGATGATGACCTCGTCGATTCGGTTCAGGAACTCCGGGCGGAAATAGGAGCGCACCGCGTGCATAATCTGCTCGCGGATGTCGTCTTTGTTGAACTCATTCATCTCTTGGAACAGCGCGGAACCGAGGTTGCTAGTCATAATCACGATGGTGTTGCGGAAGTCAACGGTGCGCCCTTGCCCGTCGGTGAGGCGACCGTCGTCCAGCAGTTGCAGCAACACATTGAATACCTCGGGGTGCGCCTTCTCGATCTCGTCGAACAAGATGACGCTGTAGGGGCGTCGACGAATGGCTTCGGTAAGTTGTCCGCCCTCTTCATAGCCCACATAGCCCGGCGGCGCGCCAATTAGGCGCGAGACCGAGTGGCGCTCCATGTACTCGCTCATATCAATGCGCACGAGGTTGCGCTCGTCGTCGAACAGGAACTCGGCGAGGGCTTTTGCCAACTCAGTTTTACCGACGCCTGTGGGTCCGAGGAAAATGAACGAGCCGATGGGGCGGTTAGGGTCCGACAGCCCCGCGCGTGAGCGACGAATGGCGTTGGCGACGGCAATAATCGCCTCGTCTTGTCCAACCACGCGCTGATGCAACCGCTCCTCAATATGGAGCAGTTTCTCGCTCTCGGTCTCTTTCAGTCGCTGCACAGGAATGCCTGTCCACTTCGCCACGACCTCAGCGATGTCGTCGGCGTCCACTTCCTCCTTGAGCAGCTGCATGTCTTTTTGCACTTCCGCCAGCTGCTCTTGCAGTTGCTGGAGTTGCTTTTGAAGCTCCAGCAGCACGCCGTAGCGTAGTTCTGCCGCGCGTGCGAAGTCGCCTGCGCGCTCCGCCTGTTGCTCTTCAAACTTGGTCTTTTCTATTCGCTCTTTTGTCTCGCGGATTTTGGTGATGAGTTCTTTTTCGCGTTGCCAGTGCGCCACGAGGCGGCTCTTTTCCTCGTTGAGTGCTGCCAGCTCGCGCTCCAAGCGGGCGATTTGCTCTTTGGCTTGCGGGTTATCCTCCTCGCGGCGCAGCGCCTCGCGCTCAATCTCCAGCTGGCGAATCTTACGGTCAATCTCGTCAATTTCGGTGGGCATGGAATCGATTTCCATGCGCAGTTTAGCGGCGGCTTCGTCGATGAGGTCAATTGCCTTGTCGGGCAGGAATCGGTCGGTGATATAGCGGTAGGAGAGCTTTGCGGCGGCGACGATTGCGCTATCGCTGATGCGCACGCCATGGTGCACTTCGTAGCGTTCTTTCAGCCCACGCAGGATGGCGATGGTATCTTCCACGCTGGGTTCGCCCACATACACGGGCTGGAAGCGCCGCTCCAGCGCGGGGTCTTTTTCGATGTGCTTGCGGTATTCGTCTAGCGTGGTTGCGCCGATGGTGCGCAGTTCGCCGCGCGCCAGAAGCGGCTTGAGCATATTGGCGGCATCCATCGCGCCTTCGGCTGCGCCCGCGCCTACAAGGGTGTGAATCTCGTCGATGAACAGGATAATCTGCCCCTCCGCGCTGGTAACCTCTTTTAGTACGGCTTTGAGGCGCTCTTCGAACTCGCCGCGATATTTGGCGCCTGCGATAAGCGCACCCAAGTCCAGTTGCACGATGCGCTTGTCTTTGAGCGTGTCGGGCACATCGCCTGTGGCGATGCGTTGTGCCAGCCCTTCCACGATGGCGGTTTTACCCACGCCCGGCTCGCCGATGAGCACGGGGTTGTTTTTGGTGCGCCGCGACAGCACATGGATGACGCGACGAATTTCCTCATCGCGCCCGATTACGGGGTCAAGTTTGCCCTGTCGTGCCAGCAGGGTCAGGTCGCGTCCATATTTTTCAAGGGCTTGATACTTCTCTTCGGGGTTTTGGTCGGTGATGCGCTGTCCGCCGCGGATGTCTTGAAGTGCCTTGAGGATCGCCTCGCGTGAGACGCCGTGCATGCGCAGCACGCGCCCTGCCTCGCCTGAGGTGTCAGCAGCTATGCCCAACAACAGGTGCTCGGTGCTTACATACTCATCCTTGAGGCGCAATGCCTCATCAAAGGCGGTGTCAAAGACCGCTTTGAGGCGATGGGTAATCTGCGCCCCGACGGTAGAGGCGCCAGAAACTTGCGGGCGTCGCTGCAAGTCTTGCTCGATGGCGGTTTCGATCGTGCGCGGCACTACGCCGAGCTTTTGCAGCAGCGACGGCACGACGCCCCCCTCTTGCCTAAGCAAGGCTAACAGTAGGTGCTCGTTGTCAACCGCAGGATGGCGAAAGCGTTCGGCAAGGTGAATCGCCTCTTGAACCGCTTCCTGCGCCTTAATCGTCAGCTTATCAAACCGCATCATAGACCCTCCAAATTGAGTGTGGTGTTATCAAGTTGCCTGCTACGCATACTATAATACCTGATAGAGGGTAGAGGAGTTCCCCGCTGATAAGGGCACACCGTTCTACCCCAATTCGGGCGCCACGTGCGCATTTTCTCCACTTGCAGCCCCTCAAACCGAGGGCAGAAACGGATTTTTCTCGAACCCCCGCCTGCGGGTTCCCCCGACGCCGTAGGGGGAACCGTGCGGGGGGCGGTTCCCCTCGCGAAGCGGGGGGAACCTTACGG
>Ga0209289_100170_pt1 | contig 38922 bp, 32 predicted proteins | sample GXS110809BmetaG_FD_184121 | JGI IMG/M metagenome (GOLD analysis project Ga0209289, IMG submission 184121) | Hot spring microbial communities from Gongxiaoshe hot spring, China to study Microbial Dark Matter (Phase II) - GXS 110809B (SPAdes)... ...
TTTATATGCTTTATCAAGCCTTCGTTTATTTCTTCATCTTCCGTCATCTCTCTTAATATCTCTATCACTTTTTTCACTATGAATATGTTTTCTTTTTCGTTATTCCCACCTATGTTGTATATTTTCCCAGGTTTTGCTTTTTCAAACACTAAATCTATCGCTTTGCAATGGTCTTGGACATATAGCCAATCTCTTATCTGTTTCCCATCCCCGTACACTGGTAATTCTTTGTGCTCAAGTGCGTTTGTTATCATCAGTGGTATTAGTTTTTCTGGAAATTGATACGGTCCATAGTTATTCGAACATCTGGTTATATTCACAGGCATTCCATATGTCTCATGATATGCCATTACTATTAAATCTGCCGATGCTTTACTTGCTGAATACGGACTTCTTGGTGCAAGTGGTGTGGTTTCGGTAAAATATCCTGTTGCACCAAGTGTGCCGTACACTTCATCTGTTGATATTTGTAAGAATTTCTTTCCTTCTTTCCATTTTCCATCTTTGTACCAATACTTCTTTGCCACATCAAGTAATGTTTGTGTACCAAGCACATTTGTTTTCAAGAATATCTTAGGATCAAGTATCGACCTATCGACATGACTTTCAGCGGCAAAGTTAATCACACCATCGATATCATATTGTTGGAATATGTATTCAACTAATTCGCTATTGCAAATATCACCCTTGATGAACTTAAAGCGTGCTTTTTGTTCATCAGAGAGGTTATCAAGGTTTTTGAGATTACCAGCGTAAGTGAGTTTATCAAGTCCGATGATAGTTCTATCTTTGTATTTCTCAAGGTAATAATAAACAAAATTACTCCCTATGAATCCTGCACAACCGGTGACTAATAACATGTACTTTCACTCTCCTACATAAAACACTCCTAAACTAAAAAATTATTCATTAATATAATCTTCAAAAGCTTTTTTCCACAATTCAGCACAGCGTTCACTTCCAAATTCCTTTGCAACAATCTCTCTATTTTTCTCTCCGATTTTTTGATCAAATCTTTCAAAATTCGCATCTTCTCCTGAAATTAATGTCTGGGTGTCATAAACTCTTATTCCATATCTTTCAAAAAACTTCCAAGTTGATATATCACTTCTAATGTAAACCTTTTTTCTTGCATAAAGCAGAGCCAGAATGTTTCCAAGGGCTTGTTGCCTTTTATGATTGAAAATTGCTATATCAGCATTTACAAGTAATTTCGCGTATTCCTCAGGTTCAAGAATTTTGGTTAATGGAATAAATCTATCTCCAAACTTTTCTTTACCATACGCTATTACTGATTTGGCATAATCTAAATCGCCATACGATAAGGGACAAATTATTTCCACATCAATTTTTTTACTAATTTTATTAAGAAAATCTAAAATTTCAAAATGATTATTGGAGGGATTTGCAGAGTTACCAATCATTATCTTTAACGTACTTTTATTTTTCATCATTTGAGAAACTTTTTCAGACTGTTGATCTAACATATCAAAATTCACGGGATTGGGATAAAACAAATATCTGTACCTTGCCTTTGTTCCGGTACTTGCTACCGCAATATCAAAATCTTCTTTTAAAAATGCAGCGATCTCATCTATGCTTAGTACAATTCTTTTTAATAGCCAAGTTTTAAAACGTGATTTTATGTTTTTCGGTTCTTGTAGAATGTTATGATATAAATCTCCGCCCCACAGTACCCAAGTAATTTTTTTTCTAGCGAAAACGCATAAGATATAAAGAGCAATTTTTCTTGATTCTGGATCAAGATAGTGGATTATGATTCTTTTAGCTTTAAAAATGGACCAGACTAACTTTTTTAGAAATTCGTATTTTGAATGTAAGAAATATATCTCGTTCCTTTCTTGGAGGTTGGTTGCCATTGGAAAATTATTTGGATTACTAAGTACAAAAATTACGTGTTTTGTATTACTAACTGTTTTTTCTAAAATTCTATACCATTCCTGAAAATAAATGTAACTGGATGAGTTATAAAAATGTACTATCACTTTTTACCTCCTTCTTCTTTCAGAAAAACATATGAAATTAAATTTGATTTATTAAGTACAACAATAGTTAAGTGCAATTGCTCGAATGAAAATTGATTACTCATTGTAAGCAATTTTAATTCTGAGATTTTCCCAAAAAACAAAAACCAAGTGCAACAAGAACTTGGTATATATAAAGAAAATGCTAAATATGTCGGATACGTAGGCGGACTAAAATATGTCAAACGATCCGATAAACTTCCAGAAATATTTTACCAGATAGCTAACAAAATACCAGATACGAAATTTATAATCGTTGGAGATGGTGAACTAAGAAACGAAATAGAAAAGGAAACAGTAAAATTGAAGTTAGACATTCTCTTCACTGGCAATATATCTCAAGATAAAGTTGCTAAATATATGAACGCTATGGACGTTATGATTTTGCCAAGTAGAAACGAAGGTTGGCCTTGTGTTGTTCTGGAGGCACAAGCGTGCGGGACTTGTGTTGTGGGAAGTAACAACGGGGGTATTCCTGAAGCAATAGGATTTGATGAACACGTGGTTGAAGATGGAGAAGATTTTGAAAATCGATTTGCTGAAAAAGTCGTAGATGTTTTGAATAATGGTTACGATAAACAAATATTTGTCGAAAGAGCCAAGAATTTTACTTGGGAAAATATCGTAAAAATGGAAATAGAGGTTTACGGAAGTATACTTAAAATATAGTTTTTATTATATTTACTGAAAAGTTATATTAAACATTATTATATCGTGGTTTTGAAATCTAAATTTAATAAAATTTGTGATATAATAAAAGTAAATTTACGTCCTAATTGTGTGATTTAGGAGGTAAAGAATGTCTCAAGAGAAAAAATCCCTATCTTCGATGATAAAAAGAAATATTTACTTTGTGTTGGTACCTATTATCGTCGTTTTCGGGGTACTGAATTTTTTGTTTTACATCCGATTTCACAATATGATTTCAAAAGCTATATTTTCTGAAAAAGTGGCAAAGGCAAATCAACAATTGCTTCTTATGATAAAAGAAGCCGATAATCTTGCGATGAGGAATTTGGACAAGATTTTGATTTTTACCGATGGAGCAAGGGAAAGTATAGAGAAAAACAAAGATCTATCTTTTGATGTAAAAGTACTTGAAGAAACAATCCTTAAAATTCCAAAACCTGCTTTTTGGAGTGATGAAGTTGGTTATTTGGTTATTGATCCAAAAGGTGTTTGCGTAATTTCCACACTTAACAAAGCCATTGTTGGTTTTGATTTTTCAGAGGTAAAGGTACAAGATACAGATTACGTTTCATATGTAAAAAGAAAAATTTCTGAAGCGGGTTTTACTTACGGAAAGGTGTTTGAACTTGGTTCCAAAAGGCTAACTTTTGTTGTTTTTAGAGAATTGTTCAATGATTATATACTTGGTTGTGTTTTTTATTATCCATCAGAATTTATAAATAAGTACTTGGTTGAATTCTTGAAAAACGATAATTTAGTTGAAAAGCAAGGTTTGTACACTTCAACTAAGGTTAAGTTATTAGCACAATTTGAAGATTTGCCAAAAGAACCAATCAAAAGCTTTCTAAAGGAAGATTTTATAGAGAAGATTAGTGTTGACTTTCCCGAACCAGGGCAGTCTGTTTATTTATGGATAAGACTGAATTATTTCGATCCACTGATACATACGTCCTTAGCTTTTGTTTTATTTTTGTTGTTTGCGCTAATTGTTGTGGTAAATGAGAAGACGATCTATAATGCTGTAAGTAAAGAACTTCAAACGGTGAAGGATGCCATCATTGATTTTAAAAATAATCTTAGGTTTTCTAAGGATTATAAAAGTGAGATGGTCGAAATTACCGATATAATTGAAACATTAAACGAGGCGAGTAATATAATATTAGCCGATGTGCAAGAACTTGAAGCAATGAATAGTGAACTCGAGAATTCTTACAACAGGATAAATGAGTTGTCTAATGAATTAAAAAACGCGTTTTATGATTTTTCCCAAAGATTGGTTAATTTTGTTGAAGGTGTGGAGAACGAAACAGCAGCTCATATAAAACGAACGAAGGAAATTGTCAGTGCAATTGTCGATGAGCTTGATGTTGATGAAGATTTGAAAGAAAAGATAGTTAATTTCTCTCCATTGCATGATATCGGCAAGATATACGTACCAAAAGAAATCCTTCTGAAGCCAGGTAAATTAACACCGGAAGAGTTTGAGGAAGTGAAAAAGCATACTATCTATGCTCAGAGGTTACTTTCTCATCCTCAGTTTAAGGTTGCGTTGAACATAGCTATGTATCATCATGAAAATTACGATGGTAGTGGTTATCCAATGGGATTAAAAGGAGAAGAAATTCCAATAGAAGCTATGGTTGTTAAAATTGTTGATATATACGATGCACTTAGAAGTGTAAGACCGTACAAATCAGCCCTCAGTCACGAAGAAGCTTTGAAAATTATCCTGGAAGGCGATGATAGAGTTTCACCAAAGCACTTTGATCCAAGGGTTTTAGATATTTTCAAAAGAAAAGCTGACGAAATAAGAAAAATTTATGAAGATTAGTTAAGTATTATCACAAGCCACACAAACAAAAAATGGAAGGGAGTTCGCCTAATTGAAGTAAGTATTTCAAGTCAAACACTGATTTTAGAAAAATGAAAATATGAGAAAACCGAGAAAATCTGATATATTAAGCAGACCACCGAGGTCTGCTTTTTTTGTTGCATAAAAGAGGTGAGAAAAATTAAGCCTTGAAGAGCAAATTGAAGAATTTTGCTAACAATTTGTGTTTTTTCCGTATGACCTTCCAGACCATGATTGATTGTAATCGTGTGAAACATCTAATAAAGATGATTAGCTACATTTTATAAGTACTTGCGTAAGATATGGAGGAAATTTTTAGTGAAACAAGTTACATAATAGAATAGACTTTGAATCTGCTGAGAATTTCTTTGAAGAGAGGTGAATATTTATGAAGTATTTTTTTGACAACTTGGATAGGTTTGTTATAGAGGATTACAATAATACGAAACCATTTTCCAGTTTTTTACCAGGTATCGCTGGACTGAAAGGAATTCCTTTGTGGGTGTTTTATGTAAATAGAGGACAGTGTATAACTGCTTTTGGGATTTCAAATAAGGATAAGCCTATTCTTGAGTTTCATCCTGCTTTTAGAGCTTACCAGTTGACCAATAATTTTGGTTTCAGGACTTTCATGAAAGTAAACGGTAATTTCTACGAACCGTTCACATTCAGAACTTCAAAAACATCAACTCAAAGGATGTACATCGGCAAGAATGAACTTGAATTGAGTGAAAATAACAACAATCTTGGATTGGAAACCAATATTATTTATTTTACATTACCAAACGAACGATTAGCGGCGCTTGTTAGAATTGTAACTGTGAAAAATGTTTCATCGGATGATTTAGAAATAGAGATGCTAGATGGTATGTCAACATTGCTACCAACAGGTATCAATGATTATTTGATAAAACACATGGGTAACACAATACGTGCTTGGATGGATGTTTATAATCTGGAGTTTAAAATTCCCTTGTTTAGATTAAGGTCTTCAACCGAAGATGTCGCTCGTGTTGAGGAGATAAGGGATGCTAATTTCTATGTTTCGACCACTTTTAGGTCAGGAGTTTCAGAAACACCTGTACCAATTGTTGACCCAGACAATGTCTTCGGCTTAGAAACCTCGTATTCTTTCCCCGATTTATTTGTTGAAAATAGTTTAGATTTTATCCTTGGAAGAAAACAACATACAACAAATAAAGTTGCATGTGCATTTACTCCTTTCAAAGGTTCATTAAAACCTATGGAAAGTGTTGAGATATTAACGGTTGTGGGTTACGTTCCAGACGAAAAAATTATCGAATCGTACAGAGATAGATTGATTGACCGTGCGTATTTGCTATCCAAACTCAAAGAGACAAGATCAATCGTTGATGATATAGCCAAAGATGTAGAGGTCCATACAGGTTCACAGTTATTTGATGAGTATTCAAAACAAACTTACATCGACAATATACTCAGGGGTGGATACCCGATAGTCTTTTCCGAGGGAACGAAGGTTTATCACGTTTATTCACGTAAACACGGCGACCTTGAGAGGGATTACAACTATTTCAACCTCCTTGCTGAATACTATTCGAGTGGTAATGGAAATTACAGGGACATAAACCAAAATAGGCGAAACGATGTGTTTTTCAACCCAAAAGTTGGAAGCTACAATATCAAATTTTTTGTAAATCTGATCCAAACTGATGGATACAATCCATTGGTGATTAACGGTGTAAGATATAAGCTCTCATATGAAAAGCTTGGTTTTCTTGAAAACGTATTGAACTCGGAAGATGCCGAAAAAATGAAACTTTTTCTTTCTCAAGGGTACTTTACTCCAGGTAAAGCTGCAATGTTTATAGAAAGAGAAAATATAAGATTGAATATAGAAGAAGAGGAATTTATAAGAAAATTGATAGAGTTAAGCGAAGAGGAAGTTGATGCAGTGCACGGTGAAGGTTTTTGGACAGACCATTGGACGTATAATCTTGATTTAATTGAATCATTCCTCCAGGTATTTCCAGATCATGAGGAAAAACTTCTCTTTGATAAGTACGATTACACGTATTACGATAACAGTGAAGTTGTTCTTCCACGTGAGAAGAGATACGTTTTATCAAGTGGTAAGGTAAGACAGTATTATTCGCTTGTTGAAGATCCAGAAAAGAAGTCACTCATTCTCTCAAGAAAAGAATACAAAAACGTAATGAGAACAAAGAAGGGAACTGGTGAAATTTACAGAACAAACTTGATTACCAAACTTCTTAACATTGCATTGATAAAGTTTGCAACACTTGATCCAGAAGGGATAGGTATAGAAATGGAAGCAGGTAAACCCGGATGGTACGATGCTTTGAATGGTCTGCCAGGGCTTTTTGGTTCGTCTGTTGCAGAATCGTTTGAACTTGTAAGGTTAATAAAGTTCTTAGTTGGAAGATTGAAAGCTTATTCACACAAAGAGATAAAGTTACCAATTGAAGTTCATCGGCTTTTGAAAGAACTTCACGAAGCTGTTGATAACTATTTCGGAGGTCTAAATGAAGATGAAAGTAAAGATTTCGATTTTTGGAATCGAATATCGGACATCCGAGAAAATTACAGAGAGAACACTAAGTTTGGATTTGAAGGCACTGAGGTATGTGTCAAACCAAACGAAATCGTCCAAATACTAAACGAATTCTTAAAGAAACTGGAAGACAAGCTTTCCAAGGTGATAGAAGAAAACAATGGTATAATGCCAACGTATTATTATTACGAGGTCATTGATTATGAAGTTATAGGAGACGTGCCTAACAGAGATGAAAAATACGTGAGAGCGAAAAGGTTTAAGAGAATAACACTTCCGTTGTTCTTAGAAGGAGTAGTCAGAGGTTTCAAAATTTACGAGAGCAAAAGTTTCTTGAGAGATGTTTATTCCAAAATTAAAGAAAGTCCTTTGTACGATAGTAAATTAAAAATGTACAAAGTAAACACTTCACTTGAAAATGCAAGTATAGAAATCGGACGTGCAAAGGCGTTCACACCAGGTTGGCTTGAGAATGAATCGATATGGTTGCACATGGAATACAAATATATGCTTGAACTTCTGAAAGCCGGTCTGTATGAAGAATTCTATTCCGATTTTAAAAATGTTTTCGTCCCATTTCTGGATCCACAGATGTATGGGCGAAGTCCACTTGAAAACTCTTCATTTATTGCAAGTAGTGCAAACCCAGATGAAACATTGCATGGCAACGGTTTTGTAGCAAGACTCAGCGGTGCAACGGCTGAATTTTTGAGTATTTGGTGGTTGATGTTGGTTGGTGATTCGCCATTTAAATTCAAAGATGGTAAGCTTACCCTTGAATTTAAGCCTGCATTGACAGGTTGGCTGTTTGACGAGGAAGGCAAAATCTCGTTTAAATTCCTTGGAAAGTGTACTGTCACGTATCACAATCCTCAAAGAATTGATACTTACAAGTTAAGCAGTGCAAAATCTGTTATTTTAAAGACAGCTTCAGAAGAAATTAAATTCGATGGCGGTGTGATACCGGAACCGTATTCGAAGATGGTAAGGGATGGTAATGTTACTTCAATAGATGTTATATTCTAAAATAGAAAAATAAAAAGAGGCATTTCGTCCTTTTTTAATTTCTGTGATTTTTTTATAGGATTTTCGTTAAAACATAGAATCTAGGGTCATTTTTTATCACTTGGAGATTGGTTTGGATACTGCTAATAACAATTTCTAATAACGATTTTAATGACTGGGTTTAGACTTTTTATCTTGATTTCTTATATAATCAACTATCTTTCTTCTCTGTGTTAGAAATCATCCTGTATAAACTTATACTCAGTATTATCATCGCCGAATAATAAAAGTAGCTTAGTGTGTAATCTTCGACCCCAAATGCATTAAAGCTCATGGACAATATAATCCATACACCGACAAGAATCAAACTAATTTTCCTATTACTATTGATAGAAAAAAAGTAAATTAGAATGAAAGAGAATAAAACCATAAACTTTTGTGGGATATCTGTTTCTACTACTATAATTTTGCCAAACAATATTGATAGGACCGCTAATATAATTAACAAAGTTAGAATTAAAGTAGGCTTTCTTCCAAAGGTATAACGATTTTTTCTATGACCTAATGCCACCAAAGTTAGTAAAATTCCCTTGAACTTTGGTGATAGAAAAGCAATTAGGAGAAGATAAATTATTGCTTCAATAAAGAGTTCTAAAAACAACGAATTATTTTTTAATACTGACAAAATTTTATAAATGACTCTCTCGTTGACATTTAAGAATACGAGAACTAAAAAAATAAGTTGAATAAAATGATGAAAGGTTGAAAAATCGTTTATGCTGTTTTTAAGAAAAACAAGTAACAATGTAACTACAAAGGTAGTTATGAATATAACTTCTTTTTTGTGAGAAATTATAAAGCACCTTTTTAAATTATTTGAAATTTTATCGTTTGAGAAGATTTGTAAATCAGTACCTTTAGACTTCTCAATAAAATAAATTAAAATTATATTTATTGCTAAATAATATATGCTTGTGTACGAAATATTGTAAGAAGTAAAATATAAATTTTGTCTACTTAAGATTATCGTGTAGTTGTTTAAGGAATGAATTAATGCCACTGTTAATATATCATTTGATATTTCATATATCACTGCGGCAATGATTCCAAATATGATCCTATCTACAAAAAAATTAACAAAATTAACACTAAATATATCTACGTGAGTAAGTGAAAAAATCATTGATGATATAAGAACTGCAGACTTAGTACTAAGTATCTCCATTAAATAACTAAAAATCAGTCCTCTGTGTATAAATTCTTCTAAAAAAGCAGATAAAAAAATTACTATAAAAATAAGCACTTTTTCGAAAAGATTCACGACGTTATGTTGAGAATCAATATTGGTAATAAATGGAACTATGATTATGAAAAAGTAGAGCAACATTATGTAAAAATTTATCCTACTCATACGGATACCCTTGAGAATTTTACTAATTTCCTTTTGAAGTACATTGTGATAGAATAAATACAAAAATACTGCTGTCGGCAAATGAAAAATTATCATTCCAACACTTTGAAAAAATACATTAATTAAAAGCTTTTTACTTATTTCCGTTGAGCTTAGAATGGATGAAGCAAATTTCTGTATCGACCAGTAGAAAGATACATCATTTTTCTTAAGCATAAATTCTTCAGCGAGAAAAATAATTATTGAACCGACAAAACTACCAACATAACTGATTAGTGTAAAGATCAATATCAACCTGATAACGTTTATCTTAGAAGATTTAAAAATAATAAAAATCAGCTCCTTTCTATAATTATTCCTCGGTTTTTTTTAATAACCAAAAACACTCAGAGCACATTTTGCTCTGAGTGTTTTAATTATCAAGGCTTATAAATTTTCTATTTTTGTCTTATTGTATTCCAAAAATCGCTTAAAAATTCAGAAATTTCTTCAACTATTTTCTTGTACCACTCTTCCAACTTTTCCTTAATTGGAGCAGCTGTTGTATCCAATATAACACTTGTTGCAAACCCTCCAGCAAATGCTCCCCAATCAAATTCGTAAGGTCTTCCAGTTTCTTTTGAGTTCGTAGTAACCATACCTTTATCTTTAGTTTCTTTTATAATTTCTCTTTCAGGAATATTCTTAATACTTGGCAATGTGCTCTGTGAAAAAACTACCGTGCAGAATATAAAAAAAACTGTAAGAAATACTAAAAACCGCATAGAACCCCTCCTCTTCGTTTGAAAAGGTAACTAATTTTAAAGTCCTACCGGTAGAACTTCAAAAATATTATTCCAGATTCAGAAGAAAAGACAAGCTTTTTTTTTTGAAAAAAATCCCCGTAAATTCAAATAAAACACAAAAAGTGTTTGATAAGCCTTTTTTCACATTTTTTCTCTATGTAATATTTTTACTCTTTAATGATTTTTACAATCTCTTGCGGAGTTTCCACAACAGGACTGTGCCCTATGTCTTTTAGTACGACAAGTTTTCCGTTCGGGAATGCTTGAGCGGTTAGTTTCATCTGCTCAAGTGTAAGTAATACGTCTTTGTCTCCGTATACGACAACGACAGGTAAGGTTACGTTTTTTGCTTCGTTTGTGTAGTTGTACTTTGTTAGTGCCCTTGCGTTACCTTCGAATGCGTGTGGTGCCATTCTGAGCGCATCTGATGTGATTTTTTCAAAGAATCGTTCGTTATCGTACGTTGGAGCGTTGAACATAAGTGCCTTCTTTATTGCTTGTGGATTGTTTTGATATATTTTAACGAGTTTAATTGCTTCTTCTGGCATAGGAAGACCGTTGATTGGTGATGGGTCAACGAGTACAAGTTTTTCTAATTTTTCAGAATGTTTGATTGAATAACTCATCGCAACTGCTCCGCCAAGTGAATGACCTAATAATATGAATTTTTTCAGATTCAATGTGTTTACAAACTGTTCAACAGCTTCGGCATATTTGTCTATCTCGACTTCTCCGTTCATTGGATCAGAATACCCGAAATTTGGCAAGTCTAAAGCGTATGCTGTGTACTGGTCTGGTAATTGTTCCAAGAGAGGTTCAAAGAACCTTGCCGAAGCAAAGTTTCCGTGAATTAAGACTATCGGTGTACTTCCGTTTCCGTGTTGTATGTAATGTATATTTCCCATTCTTGTTTCCAAGAACTTCCCGTACGGTTTTCTGCCTTTTTTGAAGAACGCTATCACCTTGTTGAGATATCTTGATCTGAATTTGGCAAAGTAATAGCTTACACCAAGTGGCATGAAGAGCACGACGAATATGAGTATTGCACCAAATATAATTGACATAGATATATGTGTACGGCTGAAGAAGAATGGTAAAGCAACGTAAATGAGTGAACCGTAAAGTGGTCCATCGATTGATGCCATACCGCCGATAACGGATATGGCAAGTAAATCAAGTGATTTGGCGATTCCAAAGTCACTTGGTGCGATGTAACCTATAACATGAGCGTAAAGTGCACCTGCTATACCTGCCATCATTGAACCTATTGCAAATGCCAATACTTTTGAAACTGCAATGTTTACACCAACGACAGATGCAGCCGTCTCATTTTCTCTTATCGCCATCCATGCCCTGCCAGTTTTGGAGTTAATCAATCTTGTCATTAAAACGTACGAAATAAATACAAAGGCAAGAACAAGTAGATACTTTTCAACGTCTGAATTCCAAAGATACGGAAATTTTATTCCCCTTATACCTGCGTGTCCACCTGTAACATGCTCAAGGGAACCAAATAGCTGTTCAACGGCGACAACGAATCCCATCGTAGCTATCGCAAGATAGAAACCTGAAAGTCTTAAAGCTGGAAAACCAATTATTAAACCGAATAAGAATGCAACAAATCCACCGAGTAATATACCAAATATTATCGGAACGTTGTAATTCATTACCAGTAATGTTGATGTGTAAGCACCTATACTCATGAATGCTGCATGACCAATGGAAATTTGACCGGAATATCCCATGATAATGTTCAGTCCCATGGAGGCGATGGTGTATATACCAACAAGGCTTAGTATGGTCATTATGAATGCGTTTTTTATAAGAAAGAAAGGTATAATTGCTAAGACAAGCCAGATCATTATACTCGCCTCCTTACGTTCTTACCGAATAACCCTTTGGGGAAGAATATAAGCACAAGTATTATTATCACCAGTGATATAGTCGCTTTGAAACCTTCAGAGATGTAATTACCAACGAGTTTTTCAATAACACCAAGTATCAAACCACCAAAGACTGCACCGGTGAACGTTTCAAAACCACCTAACACAGCGGCGGTAAAACCTTGAATTTGATAGAAAGTAAGCATCACTGGAGAAACGAAGACTTTCGGAGCTGCAATTATACCAACGAGTGCCGCCATACTGACACCAAAAGCCCATGAGAAAGCAAGTATACCTCCTACGTTTATTCCCATATAACCAGCGATTTCTTCATTTTCAGAAACGGCACGCACAGCAATACCGAATTTTGTGTATTTTGTGAAAAGGAGTATCGCTATGGAAATAATTGCAAGAGTTACGAAGATAAGTATGTCTTGCCTTCTAAGCACGATTACACCGAAATCTCCTCTAAAAACAAAAGGTGCACCACTGACAAGTTCCGGGAAAGATTTGTACTCTGTGCCCCAGATTTGAACAGCTAATCCTTCCAAAATCATCAGTATACCGAATGTAACGATAAGCATCGAACCATGTGAAAGGTGTCTGATAGGTCTCAATCCAAATCTCTCAACGCCAATTCCCATGAGCGCTGCAAAGATTATTCCCATGACAATTCCAACGTACATATTTACATTTAAAACACTCGTTAACCACCAGATAATGTAAGTTATGAACATACCCATGTTTCCATAGGCAAAGTTCATAACACCACTGACTTTGTACATCATCACTAACCCTATAGCCACTAAGGAATACATCGCTCCGGTAGATAAGCCAAGTAATATTTGATTAATCACTTTTTAGCACCTCCGAGGTATTTTTCACGTACTATATCACTCTTAAGTAAATCTTTAGAAATTCCTTCAGCAGCAACTCTTCCATTTTCAAGTATGTAAGCATAGTGAGATAAATTGAGTGCAAGAGAGGTGTTTTGTTCCACAAGTACAACGGTTATACCAATTTCATTTATCTTTTTGATTACTTCCGCAATTTTTTGGACAACCACAGGTGCCAAACCAAGCGAAGGTTCATCTAATAAAAGGTACTTTGGATTACTCATAAGTGCGCGGGCGATGGCAAGCATCTGTTGTTCACCACCAGACAACGTTCCCGCCGTTTGATTGAGTCGTTCTTTTAAGATGGGAAATACATCAAAAACAAATGAAAAATCTGGTTTTTTATTTTTGTATGCACCAGCTAAAAGGTTTTCTTTGACACTCATCGTATAAAAAATGCCTCTTCCCTCAGGGCAGAGGACTATTCCTTTCTCAACTCTTTTATGTACCGGTAAGTTATCTATAGGTTCATCACCAAGGAAGATACTTCCAACGTACTTTACTCCACCTGCTAAAGCTTTCAATGTGGATGATTTACCGGCTCCATTCGCTCCCAAAATCGTCGTTATTTTACCTGCTTGGATCTTTATATCCACACCTTTGACTGCGTGTATCGGTCCGTAAAAAACTTGCAATTTCTTCAGTTCTATGTCAGAAATTCTATTTGTCATTGGAGCTCACCTCTTCAAATCCACTGCCAAGGTATGCTTTTATAACATCTTCGTTACTTACTATCTCCTCTGGTTTACCTTCGGCTATCTTTTTACCAAAATTAATAACAGTTATTTCATCAGATATATCCATGACCATTCTCATATCGTGCTCTATAAGTAAGACGGTGATTCCATTGTCCTTAATTCGTTTAATTTTATCTTTCAACATATCTGATTCCTTCTCCGTTAAACCTGCGGCTGGTTCGTCGAGAAGGAGTATTTTTGGCTCACTCATTAATGCTCTTCCTACGTCTATCAATTTTTGATATCCGTACGGTAAAGTTCCAGCATACACACCAAGTAAACTTTTAATGCCTATCAAATCGGCAACATCAATCGCCTTTAGCATAGCCTTTTTCTCATAACTTTGATGTTTCTTAGAGTAAGTGATTTCGTCTAATATAGAGTAATCCAACAGGTGATGATAGCCAAGCATTAGATTTTGAAGTACGGTCAAATATTTGAAAATGATAACGTTTTGGAAGCTTCTTCCAAGTCCGTATTTCACTCTTTTATGTACCGGAACATTTGTGATATCTTTATCTTCGATGTACACTTTACCGGTATGTTTAACAAGTCCGGAGATAGCATTAAAAACGGTCGTTTTTCCAGCACCGTTTGGACCTATCAAAGAATGTATCATCCTATCTTTTACTGTCATATTTAAACTATCAACCGCAACAAGTCCAGAGAATTTAACGGTAACATTTTCAAGTCTAAGCAAAAAACTCACCTCACCTGAATTTATTATTGGATACAAAAAAATGTAAAAACGTAGCGCACATAGAGTGCGCTACGTTTGAAATGAGAGGTTATGGTCTTATTAAATCTGTCAATGGAACGAATTGTTTGTTCTTAACAACCATGAAGTACATGGATGATTTACCACGTCTTAGGTTCGGTCCCCATGTGATATCTTTTGCAAGTATACCATTCCAGTTTTTGAAGCTCTCAAGTGCTTTCACAAGACCTTCTCTTGTAAGATTCTTACCTGCTCTAACGAGACCTTCTGTAAAGACCTCAGCAGCTATGAAGCCAGCAACTGCGTAAGATGACATATTTTGTTTTGGATAGCTCTCTTGGAATATTGAGAACGCTCTTTGATAATCTCTTACAAATTCTGGTCTGTCTGGTGTTGCAAGTGGTACCCAACCAGTGAATATTACACCTTCTGCGTAATTTCCAGCAAGTGTAATGAACGATGGGTCAGCATTCGGGTAAATTGTTATAATCTTGCTGTCAAGTCCGTAATCCCTGATTGTTTTTACCCATCTAATGGTATCTGTCAATAAACCGTAAATAACTATGACATCCGGATTTTTTTCGACAAGTTTCACAACTAAACCACTGTAATCTGTATCTGCAGGATTGTAAGATACTTCTGCAACGATTGGCTTTTTGTAATCACTGAGCTTATCTTTGAATGCTGCGTAACCTTCAAGACCGATATCGTTGTTCATGTAAACAATAGCCAGTGACTTGAAGTTAGCAATTTCTCCAACATACTTCGCAATTAACGTACCTTCGAGTGTATAGTCTGGTTGAACACCGAATATGTATCTTTTTGGTGGAAGAACAAGCTTGGAAGTACCTGCACCTTGGTAAACGAATGGTACTTTGTTTTGTTCAAGGTAATCCATAACTGCCAAACAACCGTATGTACCAAGTCCACCAACGATAGCAAAGACTTTATCTTGTTCCACGAGCCTTTTGACTTCGACAACCGTCTTTGCAGGATTGAGTTGGTCATCTGCAACTATCATTTCTATTATCCTGCCGTGCACACCACCGCGTTTGTTGATCCAGTTGAAATATGCCTTCATTCCTTTGGTCATCTCTTGACCAATAACAGCGTATGGTCCTGACAACGCTTGGAATGTACCTATGACCACTTTGTCTTTGTATACACCAACTTCAGCAAATATACTTACAAAGAGACTTAAGAATAATAAGATTCCTAAAAGCTTCCTCATGGAACCCACCTCCTGTTTTGTGGTAAGAATTTAAGAATTGTTATTTCACTTAAATAATTCCCAACTTCTGTGCTTCTTTTTTCAGCTCTTCTCTAAAATCAGGATGTGCGATTGAAATAAGTGCCAACGCACGTTTTCTTGTTGGTAGACCCCTTAATCTAACCGCACCCCATTCGGTCACGAGGTAATCAAGTTCTTGTCTTGGTACAGTCACAGGTGAACCTTGTGGTAGGAGAGGAACAATTGTCGATACTGTACCATCTTTTGCTGTGGATCTCATTGCAATTATACCTTTCCCGCCTTTACTTTTCACAGCACCTCTGTGTGTATCAAGTTGACCACCTGTACCACTGTAGTGTGATGTGCCAAGTGCCTCTGAACATACGTTGCCTGTTAAATCAACCATAAGGGCTGTGTTGATACTCACCATCTTCTCATTTTGAGCAATTACGTAAGGGTCATTTACGTATCTACCTCTGAGAAATAATGCAGCGGGGTTTTCGTCTAAGAATTGGTACATTCGTTTTGACCCATACGCAAACGTACACACAAATTTACCATTCCAAAGTGTTTTCTTTTTGTTTGTGATAACTCCTTCTTCAAATAGTTCTATCATACTTTCCGTAAACATCTCAGTGTGAACTCCTAAATCTTTTTTCTCCCTTAAAAACTTCGCTACAGCGTTTGGTATACCTCCGATGCCAAGTTGCAAAGTTGAACCATCTTCTATCAGTTCAACGATATGCTCTGCTATTTTGCTTTCAACCTCTGCCGGCTCAAGCAACTCAGCTTGCGGTAATTCGTAATCTACTTCAATTACATAGTCCACTTCGGAGATATGTACTTGCGTATCACCGTGGGTTCTTGGTGCGTTAGGATTAACTTCCAATATAACTATATCGGCATGTTCAAGTACATCTTTTTCATATACAACACTTGAAGATAACGTCAAAAAGCCTTTCTCATCCATCGGTGAAGCAACACCGACGAAGACGTTTATTTTCGTCGTTTCGATAAGATTTGTTGCCGCTTGGTGGAGGTTGTTTGGTACATAAAATGTATTCTTTGAAAGTTTTCTGTTGTACGGTCCAAAGAACCAAGAATAATTGTAAAACCTTCCAAAATATTCGGGATTGCTGCAATATTCATAAGGTTCTGTGTTCAAACAAGTGAAAATCTCAAGATTGTTAGCTTTTGTACGATGAAGATTCCTTTCAAAAACTTTTGGCTCCATCGGTGTCATGCCGACAACTATCGTCCAGTTGTCCTGAAGAATAGAGAGAACATAATCTATATCAACGAGTTTTTGTTTGTAAATCTTATCGACACTCATTACACCACCTCCAAACCTCGGCACAAGTATTCGTAAAGTTCGAAAAGAAAACTCTGGAGCTGTTCACACTTCTCACCGTTGATTTGCCCTGTCAAAAGATATTTTTCTCCAACGTAATGTCCAAAACTCATCAGTAAAAGTACAACGTAATTCAATTCCTCTTCAACTTTGTATATCCCTTTCAGTTTTAATCTTCCTTCATCGTATGCTTTTTTCAGACTTCTTATGTAAGGTTTGTAGATTGAATCATAATAGTCTTTTGCTATACTTCTATCGATAGATTGACTCTCACGAACGATTTTGTACATGTTAGAATGCATCTTAAAAAATTGTACAAATGCATATAAACCGGCTATTTCTTGAATGATTCTGTTGCAACTTTGAAATTTCTCAACTGCGGTCTTCACGTTGTATCTCAGTCCTTTACTTATCCATTTAACAAGTTCCTGAAGCAACTGAATCTTGTTTTTAAAGTACAAATAGAAAGTACCTACGGCAATTCCAGAGGCTTTCGCAATATCGTATACTTGAGTCTTTTCGTATCCATAAAGCCCAAAGAGACTCTCTGCGTTTGCAAGTATCTGCTCACGTTTTTCATCGTCTTCTAAAACATGTTTAAGTGGAGTAAAATCGAAAATCTTTTCTGGAAGCTCATCTTCGCAATGTGATAATGCACCATTCAATATAAGATTGACGAAGTGTTCAGAATTTATCTCGATTTCCAAAAGGTCTGAAAATGCAACTACAAATCGCAAAGGCGACCAGAAATAAAAATGTCCAACGTGCGTAAGTCCGAATTGTTTGGAGACTTTCTTCAAGATATTCTCGTATTCATTTCTCAACCATTCAAAAGAATATTCGTTCAAATGAACAACCTTTATAAGTTGTGGATTTTCAAATGAAAATCTGAGAAATTCTAATCCTATATTTTTGAGAGTATTACCTTTCAAATTCTTCTCAAGTTCCTGAAAAAATTCTTCAACGATTTCTCTGAATAGCTCATCTTTGTTTATGTAGTACTGATAAAATGCACCCGTACTAAGATTTGCAAGCTTTGTTATCTGAGATATCGAGACCTCAGAGAAACTATACTTACTGAAAAGCTCTATCGCTGAGGCTTTAATCTTATTCTTTGATTCTACTCCATCAACCCTTTGTGGAACACGTTTTTGGGATTTCTTGTTGCTGGAAGTACCTTTTTCCACTTTTCCACACCTTCCACTAAAAGAATGTACGAATGCATCTCAGTAAAGTGAAATGTAAGTGCCGTGGCAAAAGCCACGACACGAAAAATATATTACATTCTGAATGCAACGGCAACTTGTTGGAATCCAACACCTGATGTTAAGAAAATAGCCACTTTACCTTTCATATCAGCAAGTTTTCCTTCGTCAAGTGCATCATCGTAAGCCATATAGACACACGCTGAACCTGTGTATCCATACTTGTGCATTATCATATGCGCTTTTTCAACCGGTAATTGGAGTATCTCCATAACTTTTTCTATAGTCTTCTTTCTAACTTGTGTGAAGAATATCATACCTATTTCTTCTTTAGAGATACCGTACTTTTCAAGTAACTTGTTAATAAGCATTGGCCAACCTTCTTCGTTAACCGTTGAAGGATAGGCGGCTCTTAAATCGAGTTTGTGTAATCCTCTTTCGAAACCTTGGAGATTCATCGTACCTGCACCCATGTAAATACCCCAGTTTTGCCACCAACTACCATCGGCACGTGAAACACTACCTATGTAACCAGGCTCATCGGATGCGGTGAGTATAATAGCACCTGCGCCATCGCTGAAGAGTGCTTCCCAAGAGTATTTCCAACTCAAAAACTTGGTCATTGCATACGTTCCAACAACAAGCACATTTTTGTAATCTCCCATTGCGATGTATCTTGCAGCTATATCGAGCATAAGAGCACCGTTAGCACAAGAAGCGTTAACGTTGAAAGCCAAAGGCTCAGCTTTATGTGCACCGATTAAATACTGCACACGTGGAGCATCCGGTGGTGAAACAGACTCCGGTGTATCGGTTCCAACGATAATTAAATCAATTTCTTCTGGGCTCATACCAATGCGTTGCAATGCTTTCTTTGCCGCTTCTGCTGCCATGTACGTTGGTGTCTCCCATTCTTCTGAAACATGTCTGTGATTGATACCGATTACGTCTGAAAAGTACGGATCAATCGTGAACATAGTCAATTTCTCAAATTCAGCGTTACTCATAACCTTTTGTGGTACGTACATACCAGATGAAATAATCTTTGCGTACTTCATATGCCTTCCTCCCCATGAGATATTAGAATGTGTGAATTCAGATATTGTGAGATATTATATGTAATATGTGAATCACATTTCATATTATATGTGAATCACCTTTCAGATTATAGCACAAAAGTCCATTAGACTTAGAATCGTGATTTTAGGATAATTTGTGTTTAGAGTCAAACAACAGTAATTACGTTAAAAATTCTTTGATTTGTGCATATTATCACCTTATATTGTTGAATATATAAATAAAAAAAAGTCTGCATCTGTAAAGATGCAGACTTCTAATTTGTGTTTTTAGCTTATATTCCAAGATATTTTTTTATATTGCTGGTTTCATCAATTACAGGAATGATTTCACCATTTTTCGCTGTCATTATTATAACCATCCCTGGTCCGTGACCTGTTTTGAAACAGTTAGAATGCACTACAACACCAATCGATACTGCACCAGATTTGTATCCACCTGCACCGTAACCGTTGTAATGGTCAGTTATCGCCACTAAATCACCTATACGCACTTTGTCTAATCCCAGTCTTTTTATCTCATCTTTATCGAGTGTGTTCATATCGTAATCGGTCGCTGCTGGATTACCCGCACCGATGCCGGAACCTGTAAGGTGAGCTGGTACAATCGCTGTTACGGGAACGTACAATTTACCATCTTTTTCTTCGATAGGTATCTTTTCAAATAATTCAGGATCTATGTTAAAAAGTTTGATGGAGGGATAATCTGTTAACTCAAGTCCCTGTCCCCAAGCTTTGATTTGAATCTTATCACCAATAGCTAATTTTTCTTTCTCCGGTACCCAAACAAGTACGTGGTCTATTCCACCGTGTTTTCCAATTACGTATCCTTTGATTCCCTTACCGTCACCAGAGATTACAGTTGCTTCGTTACCGATACACGCAAGAGCCATACATGTTGGGTTCAAATCTTTGTTACTGTGCTTTGTACTAACATCTGGTTCGATGTGGTCTCCGTGCATTGCAAAGGCGTTATCACCAAGTCCAAAATTGTACGTTACACCTCCAACCCCCGGAAAGTAATATGAATTCCCATCACCGTCAACAACAGGCATACGTACAACTGGATGTGCAACTTCGACAAGAATCGATAATTTAACTACCTTTTCTTTGTTTGTCTTCACAATGCTCATCTCCTTCTACCATTTTTCATGGTGTATTTTCTTCTCATCAACTTCGCTCAGCGAATGAGCTGGTTTATCTTCGTTTGGATATCCTAAACCAATTACACACAGGACACCGAAATTTTCTGGAATACCGAGTAACCTTTTAATTTCTTCTTCCACAGATTTTTCGTTATAGTATCTGTCATGCGCATGTCCCCAACAACTACCAAGTCCAAAATTCACTGCCAGAAGCTGGATATACGTGGCAACTATCGATGCATCCGATAGCCAAGTACCACTTTCTTCATTCGCACTTACCACAATACACACAGGAGCGGTCTTCAAGAACGAAAATGCACCTTCCCTTGCTTTCATAATCTGCTCGATTTTCGATTTATCTTTCACCAAAACAAGTTCAACTGGTTTCAAATTCCTTCCACTTGGAGCTAAGAGAGAATATTTTAAAATCTTTTCCAAAGTGTCTTCAGGTACAGGTCTTTCCAAAAAATTACGTATACTTCTTCGCTTTTCGATAAGTTCAAGGATGTCCATTCTATCACCCCGCTTTATTAGATCAATCAATTAGAACGGTATACCACTTATTATATTCAACAAATGTGGTGATAAACCTATTCCAAAGTACAGTATACCGTTGAAATCTGGTTTTTCGAAACCGTATAAATCCATCATTTGCAAGAATACGCCAACGTTTGGATACAATTTTAATCCACTGAAGTACGTTTCCAAGAAGAAGTGTGAATAAAATCCGTGAATGTTAGCTGGATTAGCAAGACCAAGTGTTACACCAGAGTTTTTCAAAAGTACTTGTCCTCCAAAAAGCTCTGCTGAATCTTTGAACAACGTTAGGGCAACTGAAACATCGTATTCTGTCTTGACTGGCTCTGATAGTTTCGTTGTTACCAATCCTAAGAAACTTGTATCGTTGTTGAGTGCAAGTAATAATGAATTTTGTGTGTATAAGCTATCTAAGGTAAAAAGGTTATTCAAATTTTCACTTGAAGCAATTATCCAGTTTGCAATTCTCATCTGTCTTGAGAAGAGATTTGTGAATGTGTAAATTCCAAAGCTTACTGTGTTGGCTTCTATCGATGGTACATCTAAACCACCTATCAAACTGAAGATACTGTCAAGAGCGTAATCTTTGTTCGACTTGAAACTTGCCCCGGTTATGGCGTACATCGTTGTGTTAGGTGAAAGATCAAGACCGCCTAATGTTAGTTGACCTGATAGATTGTAATCGTTCGTTGGATACACGTAACTTGCCGAAAATCCCCAGAAATCTTTCATCGCTAAGAAACCTGCAAATTGTCTAAAGCCAAGTATACTGAAATCGAAAGAATTTGGGTCTTGTTGGAATACATCAAGTATAGGTGTTAATACAACAAACGTATCATTTTCAACATTTGCAAATGTGAAGATGATGTACAGATTGTGTATCACGCTATCGTCGTCTTGAACTTGTGAAGTGTACATCGGAGCCCATGTCACAGGTCTTAAGAAAGTCCCAATTCTGAAGGTTAATTCGTTACCTTTCTGATATTCATTTTGTTCGATTACAATATCAGACGGAGGATTTTGATTTGGTAATTGAGCTAACTCTTGGAGTTCTATCTTTGTCTTGTAAATTCCCATACCACCGGTTTTACCGTAAGGTATGTAACTTACATAGTACAATTCGTCTTTGTGAATTGTGAAATCGGATAATAGAAGCTTGTCTGCGAGTTTATAAAATTTACCGTTCTCTATGTTGTAATAGTAAGGTATTATGTAATTACCTTCAACTCTTGAAAATAGTATCCGCTTTTCGGATATCTTTACAAACGGACCTTTCATGTTTCTATCTTCTATTTTCGCTATCTCATTTCCATTTTTGTCAAGAACAACTATCTTGTTGTCAATTGTTAGGAAAGCTATGTAATCTTCCGATACATCCATTGTTCTTATGTACCCATCGTATGTGTATTCAAAGTTTCCATTGATTTGTCTGATTTTAGACTTCAGAGTTTTTGTATCGTAATAACTCACGTAAATCTTACCTTTTTTAACTCCAAATGAAGTTATATATCCAGAAGCAATCATTTTGTTTGATGTAACATTCCAAACTTTATTCTCATACTTATCGAATATCTGAGATGTTGTAAGTGCATATACTTTATTTCCATCATATTTTACATCGTATGCATTTAAAGATATATCCTTTTCAACTTTGAAATTCAAATCATCGAGCATCAAAACGCCACTTTCAACCGAACCAACATAAGACGTTACCGCACCGAATGATTGTCGTAAAACTGCTAAATCGTTACCAACGGAATCAAGGCGGATTGCGTATGAGTTTCTTAATTGATAAATCAACTTACCTTGTTCATAGTCAAGTTTGGTCAAGGACATAATCCAGTCTGTGTAAAGTTCATCGAATTTCTTACCAAAAGCGTATTCGTAGGGGTCTGTAACTTCTTTACCATAGATTTCATAGAATGGGATTGTCTCTGAGGTCTTGGCAAGGAATTTCTTCATCTGTTCAAGGCCGTATGTATCGACAAGATACTTATAAAACCCAGCTGTTAAGTTGTAATACAACAAACCTCCACGGTAATCATCTTGTGGGATTATCTCTTTGTAATTAAAAGATGGGAAATTTGGCAACGAGTAATAATACAGTCCTGAAGAAAAGAACGGGTTATTAAGCCTACCGGAAGACAACGAGAATGAACTTTCCGCAAAGACCGTTGTTCCTTCCACGAAAGGGCTACTCAGTTGTGGTAAGTAAGGAATTCCCGTAATCAAACTTAAAAACTTCGCCCAGTTGTCTTGATAAGATAGATGACACATATGAGCAAATTCGTGGATAATCAAATACGTGTACCAATCTTCCAAAGGTAAATAAAAGTGCATGTAACCTTCCGGTGGCCAGACGTAAAGAACTATAGTCTTATGCAATATTACCTGTGTATATCCATTGCTTATAGCTCCCTTGTCTTGTAAGACGATGGTAATCCTACCTGGGTCGTAACCTACAAGATTGACAACATCTTGTCTGACACTTTCAAATATGTTGCCAACTTTCACTGCAACGTCAAGATAAGCTTCAGGATAAACGATATCTGCATGCTCAAAGTGTAATACACCACCGAAAGTGAGTAAAGATAAAAATACCACTACCACAAAACTCAAAGCTTTCTTCATAATAATACCACTCCCCTCATATACACCACTCTGATTATGTTCTTGAATTCAAGTATCCAACAACTATATCGTTGAACTTTGGATATCTTCCAATTTCTTTGGCTTCTTCACTTACCTTTACAAGTAATTCATCACCAACTATACCTATCGCAGTACCACTTAAGAAATTCTCTCCTTTGCCGATAACTCTGTGTTTTTCCTTTGCTTCGTCTATCGAATCTGCGTAAATTACCACACCAGATTTTATTATCGCAAAATCAGTTGCATACTCTTCAAGTTCAAATATCTCATGAGAAGATATAAGAATAGTTCTACCTTCGTTTGAAACACTCTTAATGAGTCCCATTATTTCAAAGCGTGTCGTTGGATCTAAATGTTGCGTTGGTTCATCTAAAATCAACAATTGCGCACCTGAAGATATGGCTAAGATTACGAAAAATAAAGTCTTCATACCGATAGAATATTCTTGAACTTTCTGGGATAAGTCAAAATTGTACCTACTCATTAGGGTCTCATACGTTCGTCTATCCCAATTCTCGTAAAGAGTCGACCAAAGTTTTTCGTAATCGTTTGCGGTGAAATTTCTAAAGACTCTCCTATCTTCTGAAACCACCGCTATCTGTTTTTTCAACAAAGGTTTAAAGGGTTCACCAAAGATATTTATCTCTCCACCATCTTTTGAAATAGCATCAAGTATACACTTTATCGTCGTTGTCTTTCCAGCACCATTTGGACCTATAAGTGCAAAGATACTACCTTTTTTAATACTAAAAGATATATCACTCAGCACTTGTTTGTTTGTGAATCGCTTTGAAAGGTATTTGACTTCCAGTACGTTTACACTTTCTTCAATTATACTCGCCATATTCATCTTTTTCCACCCCTCTTATCGAATGCTAAGTAACCAACAAACAGAAGTGCTATGGAAAAAACCAAAGATCCAATTAAATTACCTTGCTCAGACGGACTGATAAGCCTGTATATATTCGAATCCGAACGCCAAGCGCACATCAACGAATCGACAATCAAAATCATGAAAGCAGCAGCTACCCCATCAACTCCAAGCATCGTTAATGTGATTATTGCACCGTAATATCCTGCCAGATATATCATCGCACTGAGTAAATCTCTTAGAGCTAACAGAAAACTATCGTAAAACGGCAATCCGACAAACGTACTCAACAACAACAAGAACGTCATGAACGAAAATTCGTACCAGTAAATCATCTTACTTGTGAATGGTAAAAAGGTAAGCAACTCAATTTTGTTGTGTCTTATATCGCTAACTATTGAAAAAAGCATTATGAAAAACAAAGAGAACATCTTAACATTTGCGTTTGGGAAGAACATAACAACGATGAAGAGCAAAATAGTCTTAGTCTTCTCAACAAATTGTTTTCTTAGATAAGCACTGAAATACTGTAAATAACCTTGTAATGTTGAACTAAGTTCACTCATTTTTCCATACCTCCTCAATCAATGCGATAGTTGTGTACAAATCGATACGCTTTGATTTTAGTTCACCGACAACTTTTTTTATAGACTCTATTACTTCTTTATCAATCGGTATGTTTTCGGAAATGAAATACCCTACGCCTTGTTCAGCTTCAACGATACCTTCCAATTTAAGTCTCTCAAGAGCTTTAAGTATAGTATTTACGTTTACATCGAAGATACTCTCAAGTTCCCTTACTGGAGGCAATTGCATTCCCTTTTTCAATTGACCGGTCATTATCTTTGTTTTAATCTGATTTACAATCTGAAGATAAACCGGCACACCACTGTGTTTATCAACTTTCTTAAAATTTATGTACACAGTATTCTCCATCATTCTCTCACGACCTTCACTCCATTACTTTGAACATTTACTGGCTCTTGAGCTAAGTTCTTGAATTTCACGGTACCTCCAACACCGTCGATATTAAGCGAAAGCTTCTTACCACCAACGTAAATGAGCGTTCCATTTATGCCCGTTCCAGAAATTTCGAAATTCTCACAATTTGATAATTGCATGTTCATCGTGATTCCTACTCCACTAAGTTCAAAATGCCCCACGTTATACGAACCTTTCAAAGTTACTCCAACACCATCTGTAACCATCTTATTGGAAGAAAAATTACCGTCTAACTCAACACCCGTTCCGTCGATATCGATTTCATCAACTTCGAAATCCCCGTTTACTTTCACAGAAACAGCTGAAAAATGAGACTTAGTCGTATTTAACCTTCCTGAAATCTCAAGACCTACGGCTGATACGTCAATTACGTTAATATTACTATTTCCCAGTTGCAAAACATATGTCGATTTATTATCGCCACCATGAATCTCTACCTTTTTACCAATCTTCTTTACAGAAAGCACCTGCGGATACTTTATCTTCGAACCATCGACAAAGGAAATCACCGCTTTGCCTTTAATGTCCACTTCTATACTTTCTGAATTATCAATTGTCGTATCAAAATTATAGAACCTTCCTTTGCTTAAATTTGAAAACTCCCAGTTTTTTAAAGTGCTTTCGATAAAATCGGTAAGAAAATTAGTGTGACCGGTCTTCACCAAATACTCAACTGAGGTAACACCTGCAACGGGAATCAAGAAAAAAATCACCGATAGTGCAATGAAACCAGCCATCTTGCCTGTGTAATACTTAAGTAAAAATCCGACCGACACAATCGCACCAAATACGGTTACAACCTTTAACGGTACGTATGGTACAAAAAATCCAGTAATACCAAAGACAAATACTAATAGAAGAAACAACCACTCCTCAGATAAATTCACCTTCATACAACAACCTCCGAAATTGAATTAATACATTTGTCCTTGACTTTATAGTGTTATATAAATATAGAACACTATAAATATATCAATAATTGTCTAAAAATTCAAGTGAATATTTGGTGTCTTGTATTACTCTACGGTTAATATTATTACAAAAAAAGAAAAGTCCTTCCGCTGAGGAAGGACTTCAAGGACCTTTTTGTGATAACGCGTTATATATCTTTCTTTGTCGTTTTTTCCCACATTGTAATTTATCGGAACGTAACCAACGGATGGACGTCCTGAACCTGAGTTTCTGTACATGTCCATAAGCGCGTAGATTTCCTTTGGCATATCGGTGGATACATTCAATCCAAGCTCTTTGGCTTTTTCTACAGTGATAGGATAATCGTGAGTCCACACACCGCTTACGAGCTGCTCAGCTATTTCTTCGGCTCTATCTTTGTATTTTTCCTTGAGTAATTCTGTTACATACTCTTTCATCTGTTTTATAGCTTTTTCAGCGATGTCGGCAAGAATCAAAGTTTGATCATCAACTTTGTTTATATCTTTCTTCTTGACAACGCTAAGTATAGATGCTGCCGGATACTGACCAAGTTGTGGATCGACTGGACCGAGTACCGCATTTTCATCCATTACTATTTCATCAGCTGCAAGGGCTATCAATATTCCACCGGACATGGCATAGTGTGGTACAAAGACAGTTACCTTTCCCTTGTGCTTTTTAAGTGCATTCGCTATCTGTTCTGCCGCAAGAACAAGACCTCCAGGTGTATGAATAATGAAGTCAATAGGCATATCATCTGGCGTCATTTTAATCGCTCTCAATACTTCTTCGGAATCTTCAATGTCTATAAATTTCCTGATACCTAATCCGAAAAAACTTATAGACTCTTGACGATGGATGAGTGTAATAACTCTACTTTTCCTTTTTCGCTCAATCAAAGATATTAGCCCATCTCTTGATGAATTAAGGGTGAAATTTTTTACTATAGGTATAAATGATGACAAAATCAAAACCATCCAGAAAATCTGAAAAATAATAGTGAAAATATCTGCCATGGAATAACCCCCAAATGATTAATTTATTTTACATTTTTCAGTTCTTCCCTTTTCTTTCTGTATTCAAATATCGGAGCATCGCCGGGTATGAGATTTTCGCTCATTCTAAGTTCACTCTTTTTAGGTATCTGTGTTTCTACCACTCTTTTATCTTGGTGAAGTACTTTTTTGTTGAAAGGTGTGCCCAATATTGCAATCAACTTATCAATCGATTTGACCTTTGTAAATCCGACATAAAACCTAAGGTATATCATCGTGTGTTCTTCATCTATCGGTGCAAAAGCTGCGGTAACTCTTATTTTTTCTGCTATGTGATTTTGCCAGATGTTCGGAAATTTGAATTCAAGATAGACTTGGCTCTTTTCATTCATGTCAATTTCTTGGGGCTTTCTGGCTGGTCTACCGTCATCGATTCTGTTGAATACATAAAAATAGAACATTGTGTCTCCAACCCATTTAACAACCGGACCATCTACAACCGTTCTATTTCCTCTGCCTATGGTGTTATAGTGAACGAATGGTACATGCACTGGGTCAAGTTGATTCTCTATAGCTCTTGAATAATGAACGTTCCAAACTTCTTGAAATTCACTATAAGCTAAATCATCAGTTATATCATCGAAGTACTTCGGAGAATTTTCCGGTTCTTTATCACCATACCAAATCCAGATAAAATCTGCCGTTTCGTACGTTTTGTAAGTGCGAACTTTGAAATTCTCTGGTACAGGCGTGTTTCTTCCATTAGCTGGAATTACTCTCACACGCCCAGTTTCATCGTACTCAAACCCGTGAAAAGGACACATAATACGTTCACCATTTCCAAGAATTTTTCCATGAGAAATAGACGCACCTCTGTGACAACAGATATCCGAGATACAGTGAACCTTTCCTTTTTCATCTCTCCAAAGTGCAAGTTTCTCACCAAAACGTGTAACACCTATCAGTCGACCTTTTTTAACTTCTTTTGATGATAACGAAACGTACCATTGATTTTTTATCATAAACCTTTCCCCTTGTTTGGAAGTTGGAAGTTCATAAACTCAGATAAACATTCGTGTTCGCTTTTTATATTCCAAATACTCTTCTCCGAACTCTTCTATCAATTTTTTCTCTTCAACGATCGCACGGTACACAAACGCTATAGTTGGAAAGACAAAAATGAATATAGAAGACGGTATATGTTGAAAGACGAGCGCTAAACCAAGGAAAGCTATAATCTCTCCTGTGTAACTTGGATGGCGGATCTTACTGTATAATCCTTTTGTTACAAGTTTTTTGTCCTCCAAAACACCGATATCCGGTGTGAAATGTTTGCCAAGTGTCATTATCGAAAAGAAGCGTAAAAACACTCCAATAGTAAGTACAATTGAACCAGCTATCTGAAAAGTACCAAACTCTCTTGTTCGCCAAATCATTCTGAAATTCGACGGATAAATAGCCAAAAATACTCCAAGAAAGATTAAAAACATGATTATGAACTTGCTTTTCCTTTCCAGTATCTTGTAATATCCGTTTTTTCTTAAAACAAGTACATAGAAATCTATTACCCACCAAAATATTACAGTTAACCAAAACACTAATCGCATTCAAATTCCTCCCAGATAAATTACTTTTCAAGTTTCTTAATCTCTTCTTTAGCAATTATAACATTTTCTTCGTGTGCCTTTGCAAATAATTTATGAGGTTCCAAGGATAGTACATTCTTAAACATTTCAAGTGCTTTTTGTGTGTTGTTCATCTTAAGATACAAATATCCCCAGTTCAGATACAAACCAGAATAATCACCGATGTATTTTTGAGCTTCCCTAAAGTACACTTCACTCTTAGAATAATCGTTAAACGGCCAAGGTGGACTCATGTACCTAATTGCAATTCCCATGTAAGCTAAACCTTTGTAAGTATCATTGTCTAAGTACTTAATAGCTTTGGTCATGTATTCGTCAAAAGCATTAAGTAATGAAAGCTTTTGAAAAACGTTAACGTATTCTATCAAACGTGATGTCGAAAGTCCAGCTATGTAATAGGCTTTTCCGTTGTTTTGTTGTGCATTGACAACTTCTTGAGAAAGAGCTAAAGCTTTTTCAAAATAAGGTCTTCTGTCACGTTCATTTTTTCCAAGATTTCCGTACTCAAGATAACATTCAGCTAAGAGAACTTTGAATTCATAAACGTGTGTATTTGTTATCTTCGGTATAGTGCTTTCTATAGACTTAATTAAATTAGACAATTCATCACGGTTTTGATAAGACCGTGCGGTTAAAAATCTTTGATATAGACTATTGTACAATTCTTGACTGGCAAAAAGAACTGATGAAAGAAATAGAAAAATACTGAGCGATAAAAACCTTCTATATCTCATTTTTCACACTCCTCACAATTAATCTCTTGATTTCAAATCTATGCTTATAAGCTATTATTGCAAGATTTCCAAAGTAAAGTATCAATAATTCGAATCTGCCATTTATGACTTTCCACAATGTGTAAAAAAACAATATAAAAAAACCAACGAAAACTCTTAGAGCATCATCTTCGGGGGTTGTTTTCTTTTTACCTTTGAATTTATTGATAATCGAAAAAATAGTGAAAACACCACCAAGCAACGTTGGACCTTCCCACATAGTCAAGACCGACCAAGCTCCAAATGTTGTTGCAACAGCTTTTCCGCCTTTGAATTTTAAGAAAGGTGAGAAAGCATGACCAGCTATTCCTGCAAGTGCTGCAATTGATACTACGTAAGGATTTATATCTGGATTTAATACTCTGTTTTTCCAAGCAAATAAAGCTAAAGGAAGCAATCCTTTAAAATAATCAAGAGCAAGAGCACTAAACCCCCATTTAAAACCTGCTGCTCTCCAAAGGTTAGTTGAACCAGGGTTGCCATCTCTGACTTTGCGTAAATCAACACCTTTGATTTTTGCTAAGATACTTGAGTACATAACGGATCCGGATAAAAATTGGATAGCGATAATTAAAAAATAATACAAACCCTTAGACATCTATCTCCCTCCCTCTCCATGTGACTTTCCGAACAACAACAGTTCTGTACAACGAATAGAAAAACACTATCAAGAAAAAGGAAAAATGCACCGGATATAACAAAGCATCGTACCATTTGTAACCACCAATTGATTTTGAGAGTATGTAAACTAATGTTGAAAACACCAAGTGCCTAAGAAGAATGTACCATATCGGAAAAGTGAAATTTGAAAAAGACGAATAAAAGCCTGCAATCCATACAAATGCTAAAAGAAAATTGATAAATCCACCACTTATTGCACCAGATGACATGTTCTTTGAGAAACCTTCAAACAACTGTTTAAAACCTTCCGGATACATACGAAATTTGATAATCCCATTACCAATAAAATTTGTAACTCTTATGCCTTTATTAACGTAAAGCTTGCCAAGTTTTATATCCTCAAGCACGGAATCTCTAACCGCCTCATGACCCCCGGTGTACTCATAGTCTTTCCGTGAAGTTAATATAACCGGTCCAAAGACACCTGAAGGTTTCTTTGAAGGAAAGCCAAGCATATTGCTTGCATAAACAACAAGAAAGTTAAAAGTCAAACTTAGATGCTCATAAAACCTTTCAAAGCGTTGGTATGGCCAAACAGAAATCAAACCACCGTATTTTTCGTACTGTGTAACCAGAGATTCTATAGCATGATACGACGGTTCAACATCGGCATCCATAAACACCAATAAATCGCCGGAAGATGAAAGATAACCATTCCAAATAGCCCATGACTTTCCAACCCAACCTTTCGGCGGTTCAGTTGTTAATCGTACTACCTTCACATTTTTAAACGAACTTGCAATTTCGTAAGTCTTATCCCAAGAATTATCATCGACAACGATAATCTCATAGATAGGTATGCTTTGTTGAGATAGAAAAGATAATATCTTTCCTATATTTCTTTCCTCATTTCTTGCCGGGATTATAACCGAAACTTTCCAGTCTTTTCTTTCTTGGTTTTTTGAAGAAAATTCCATATTCAATTTCTTCTTGATAGAAAACTTCAAATAAAACAAAGAAATAAAAAAAGAGAGTCCCAAAACGAAGATATTTAAAAGCATACAAGTACCCCCTTCTACAAAGGTAAAAAGTTCGGTAAATTTAACGGTATGTATATTATACCAAAATTATTATTAACTTAAAAGTTGACTTTGTTTAATTTTTTGTGTATAATTAGTTAAGACTAATTCGTGAAATGAAAAGGAGTGATAACTATGGTATCTGAAAAAGATAGGAAAAAAACATTATTAACGTTATTTTTTATAGTATTTGCGGACATGCTTGGATTCGGGCTTATAATACCACTTTTACCATACTATGCAAAGCAATTCGGTGCCAGTGACTTAATAGTAGGTGTATTGTCAATGGTTTACCCTCTTGGTCAAATATTCGCCTCACCTTTGATCGGTCGTATGTCTGATAAATTTGGAAGGAAAATCGCACTGTTACTAAGTGTTGGAGGAACTTTCCTATCATTGTTACTATTGGGATTTGCAAAATCACTGACATTGATATTCATATCAAGACTTGTCGATGGACTAACAGGTGGAAATATCACAGTTGCGCAATCTTATATAAGCGATTTTACAGATGAGAAATCACGTTCGAAAAGCCTTGGTATGATAGGTGCGGCGTTTGGTTTGGGATTCATACTCGGTCCAGCATTCGGTGGTTTTCTAAGCAGGTGGGGATTTTCGGTACCCGCGTTTTTTGCCGCAGGTTTATCATTTATCAATTTGCTGAATATAACCTTTCTCTTGCCAGATTCTAAACCTGTCAGTAATCCGAAAAATGTTCCATACAATTTCCAAGAACTGAAAAAAACGTTCTCTGACAAAAAAGTTTTTTCGTTGCTTTTTACAAAGTTTTTCTATTCTCTTGGTTTTACAACTTTTGAATCATCTTTCGCACTTTTTGCAATGAGAAGACTCAATCTCCCACTTTCTCAAACAAGCTTTGTTTTGGCGTATGTCGGTATCGTACTTGTGATAACTCAAGGTTTCTTGGTTGGTAAAATAACAAAGAAATTTGCCGAGTATGTTGTGGTAAAATACCTTATACCAATCGCTGTGATTTTGTTAGGTCTATATTCCTTTTCAAACAACATACCAATATTACTTTTAATTCTAACACCTTTGTCAATTTCTTCAGCGTTAATTGGTGTTTCTATAACATCCCTTTCGACAAAATCGGTATCAAAAGACAAATTAGGTGGTACACTTGGAGTGTTTAATTCAGTCGACAGTCTGACACGAATAATCAGCCCTCTAATTGGGGCGATGGTTATCCAATTTTTAGGTCCGAAATACCTGGGAATAGTTATAGCTTCATCTTTGTTTTTCAGCTATTTGATATTTTCATTTAAATTCATACCCACGTTCGCAAACGGCAAGGAACTTGAAGTCTAATCAAGCCAAATTTAAAGGGGGATAGGCTATGGAGAGAAAGGTTGTATTGTTACACAATTTCGAAAAGCAAGACATTTTGAAAATCATGAAGTTAATAAAGGAAGCTTTTAACGAAGACATAATATTCGCAAGCACAACACCTACGAGTTTGAAATGGACAGTTGAAGATTTATTAGAAGAACTCAACAAAGAACACGAAGAATTCAAAAAGTTGAGAAATCAAACAAATAATAAATAAAAAAGCGGGCTAAATGCCCGCCTTGTGTTTTATTTGTTTTTCATTTTCCAAGGATAAACGATTCGTAAGCTACTTTTATCAAAGGCTCACGATAACCTTCTGGATTTTCAGCGATGAAACCCTGAGAGATAGTCCAAAAGATTATTCCACCGTATCCATTTTCGATGGCGAATCGTCCTTTGGCTTTTATAGATTCTTCGTCATCGTAAGATATGTAATTACAATCAAAAAATGGAGATTTTTCATTTAACGGTATACTCAAATACGGTACCATGGCGTTACTATCCCACTTTCTGTATTTCTTTTGTATCTCCAAACCTTCTTTGTTAAACAGCATCCAACTTGGAAAATAATTATCACCACCTCTTATCTCATTCTTACCCCAATCGGTTGGTTGATTTGGCTCTGTTATTCCACCAGAATAACCTATAGCATACAAGCCAACACCCATACCAAGTTTTGACTTAGGGAATCCAGCGTCGGATAATCTTTTAAGCGTATCCTCTACCGAAATAGGTGTATTAGGTTTGGCACCCTTCAAAGGGCTATTATGCCAAGACCACCAACCTGAGCCTATCCAAGCGGTTGCTGGATAGTAAGACATAACGTTGTACTGGTCTATGTAAAGAGCTAAATCAATTACCCACTTTGGCACGGTTTGATAATTAGAATTTATCATACCTCCAGGGACGGTGAGGATTTTCTTAGGTAATTTTTCCCTTAAAGTTTTAACAAGTTCAACAAACAAATTGCCATCTATATCGTCTTCCCAATCGATATCAATACCGTCGAAACCATATGTGTTCACAGTGTTTACCAAATTATTTATAAACTTCTCCTTTTGATTTCTCATTGCTTCTAATATCTCGTCACCGTTGCTTTCTCCACCTATCATCAACAAAGCCTTTCGACTTTTCTTATGAGCAAGGCTTATAATCTCATCAACCCACTGTTTACCTTCCTGAACTGTATGATGATAAAATCTCAAATCCAAGCTACCATCTGAATTCACAAGGGCAATTCCAACGGCTATATGTGTTAAATAATCGAAATTAATATCCGAAGGCAACTGTCTTGATTCACCTTGCTTAGCTGGACCATGTTGATAACCTACGTAATAGCCCATTACCCAGCGAGTTGAAGTTATGTTTTCATTCGTCATTTTATCAAAAATCGTGCACGAAGCAACTGAAATAACTAAGAATAAAAGAATTATAGAAAGAATAGATTTTTCAAACAAATTCACGTCGCATTCACCTCTTTTTTCAAAAACGAAAGCGGGCTAAATGCCCGCTTTTTATCAAACATTCTCATTAATATGTCAAGGCTTTATATGCATCTATCAAACCATAACCAACGTATTTGTTCCAACCTGATGTATACGTGTATCCAGGAATCTTGTAAGCTGTCTGTATCAATCTTGATCTTATCGCTTCTGGTGTTGTGTATCCCTTTACATAAAGCATCGCTGCCACTGCTGAAACATGTGGTGTTGCCATTGACGTACCTTGTAAGAACATATATGTATCCTTATTCGTTGGTGTCCATGTTGTGCTTAACACACCATCTGCATATCCATCACCGTTTTGGTCAACGCTTGTATCTCCACCGGGTGCTACAACGTCAAGGTAATGAGTTACGTAAGCTTTTTTGTATGGATCGTAATATCTTGTGTAATTATAATTTGAGTAAGGAGCTCTCTTGTTATCGTACCTTGTTGCACCAACTGCAATCGTTTCAACGTATGCCGCTGGATAGGACAATGATGACCTATTCTCATTACCTGCTGCACAAACTAAAGTAACTTTCTTTGAGTATGCATATTTAACTGCATCCATAAGAACTTGTGCACCACTACCACCAAGACTCATGCTAACAATCTTTGCACCGTTGTCTACTGCCCATCTGATACCTGCAGCAACGTTATCCAATGTACCAGACCCATCTGCACCGAGTACTCTTATTGGCATTATTTTAATTCCATATCCGCCCCAATTAACACCAGCAACGCCAAGACTGTTGTTTGTTAAAGCTGCGATTGTTCCTATACAGTGGGTTCCGTGACTTACATCTTGAGCTGGATCAGTTGGATTGTTATCCCCATCTACAAAATCTTTACCTGTAACGAATATACCCTGTAAATCCGGATGTGTGAAGCTAACACCTGTATCTATAACTGCTACGACTACATTCGCTGATTTCATTATATCCCAAGCCTGAGGAAGTTTAATGGTTACATAGTGCCATTGATATTTATAGTACGTATCGTTTGGTGTTGCAAGAGCTTTGTAAATGTAATTCCTATCAACTGATTTTACTCCAGGTATACTTTGCAATAATTCTGGTTTTTCTGTTTTAACAGTCACAATTTTTACGTCACTGAATGTATGTGTTCTTACAACCTGAACATCTGGCATACTTGAGAGCGCTTTTATACTTGCCTCAGAGTTCTCAACCTGTATAACATATTCACCTGGTATGTAATCTTCTTCAGTACCAGAAACCCCGAGTTTTTCTGAAACTCCAAACTGTTCTCTTGGTTCTAAAGTTCTTGGCTCCAAACTGTTTGTACAGCTGTACGTGAGGAAAACTAACAAAAGAACTACCAATACTCCAACTACCAGTTTTTTCATCTACTTTCCCCCCTCAATCAATGTGATGCGTTTATTTTACAACTTTTAATCGTTAACTTTCAAGGTTTTATGACAAAATTTTAGTAACAATCATATTGCATATGTATGAACTCAAACATTATTGCACATATTTCTTGTTAATTCTTTCTATTTGCCTTTTTCACAATATTACCAAGTTTTTTATACAAAGGTTCAAGTGCTTCCCAAGTTTTGCAATACACTTCATCGTAGTACTCTTTGTAAATCTGATGAATTTGGTAGTTTGGATAAAACTCTTTTGTGATGTGAACCATATATTTTATGGCTTCTTCAACAGAATTGTAAGCCTTAAGTCCAACAAAGCCCGCAATAGCTGCACCGAGTGCTGAAGTTTCATTTGTTTGGACTTTGTACGTGGGAACACCAAACATATCAGCGGTTATCTGCGATATTTCTTCGCTATTTGAACCCCCACCGGAAAGTCCAATTCTTTTGACTTTAACTTTCGTTTTCCTTTCTATGTTCTGAAGCCCTTCCATAAGTGCGTAATTTATCCCTTCAATAATCGCTCTGTATATATGAATCCTCGTGTGTTTATCTGAGAAGCCTATTATTGAACCTCTTGAAAATGGTTTATCAAGACCTGCTGTCCACGTTGGTTGTAACATTAATCCTTCGCTTCTAGCTGGAACACTGCGCAATCGTTGATTTAAGAGTGTCTCTGGACTTACACCAAGTCTTTCAGCCTCTTTTACTTCATGTTGAGCAATTTCCTTTTTGAACCAAGATATTAACCAATAACCGCGGAATACTCCAACTTCCGGATTGTACTTACCGGGGATTATGGATGGATATGATGGCATAAAAGGTAATGGTTCGATGTACTTATACGTGGTTGTCTGGATTGTTGCCGTAGTTCCAAGACTAATATTTGCCGTTTCTGGTGAGAAACATCCCATAGCGAGCGTTTCGCACTGTTTATCAGCACCCGCCGCAATAACTGGCAAACCTTCTCTAAATCCTGTTTCTTCCGATGCCTTTTTTGTGATATATCCAAGAACTTCTGTTGGTTCAACAAGTCTTGGCAACTTTTCTCTTTCTATCCCAAACAAACGCCACTTAAAGTGTCTTGGATTAGATATCCACTCCTTTCTTTTGTAATCGAATGGTATGTAACCAACCTGTGAGGCTTTCGAATCAACAAATTCTCCAACAAGTTTGTACGTTAAATATCCCGACAAAAGCAAATACTTATCAACTTTCTCCCACACTCTTGGTTCAGATTCCCTAAGATAATTTGCCTTACTTCTACGCCACGCCATGTGAGCTGTTTGCTTCATTCCAATAATTGAGAATGCAAAATTTTCTAAGAAAGTCAAATTCGGCCTTCCTTTCGCTTCCCTTTCATCAAGCCATATAATCGCATCTCGCAATGTTTTTCCTTCTTTGTCTACAACCACGACAGTGGCACGTTGTGTTGTTAAAGTTATCGCTTCGATTTTTCTGAAATGTTCAGGATGATTAGTACCTAAACTCTGCGTTGCACGACATAGCGCATTCCAGAAAACATCTGGTGATTGTTCAGCCCAGCCGATATCAAGCGAATAATAAGGTTCGTATTCCACCTTTTCAGATGCTAAAATTTCTCCATTAGCGGAAAATATTATAGCTCTTAAGCTTTGCGTACCACAATCTATGGATAAGACATTCAATGAAATAACACCTCCAAGTCCAATTGATATTACGTTGACAAATTCTATTTTATCATGAAAACAAGTGAAAAATGCCCATGAATATTTAATGTTCAAAAATTAATTCGTATTCCGAAATTCTCAAAACTCGATTGTAATGTTATAATGTACAAAAGAATCGTTTGAGAAACGGGGGGGATTAAGTTTGAGAGTAGGTGTTAGGCTATTTGCGTTGTTCATTTTATCAGGATTAGTTATCACGTTCTTACTATCGTGGAGTATAGAGTTCTACAAATATCAGAACAGGCTCTCGAACAAAGAAGAAATATTGCGTTCCACTGAGTATTTCGAGAGGATAATACGCGAAGTCTATCCAGCAAAAATTTCTCAAAACCAATTGGAAGAGTATCGAAAAGCTTTGGGAAAAATTGAAAAATTTGAGAAGAAAAAATTTTTACCAATAGAATCTTTCGTTTTACTTCAACCACTCTTAAGTATCTTTAACGATCAAAATTTAAGATTGTTTGCTCCAAATGAACCAGTGTACAGTGTATTACCATTCACGGTAAGGGTTATCGACAAAAAAGTTATAGTCACATCAACGGCAACGGAAAAGATACCTTCAGGAGCGGAAATTAAGACAATAAACAATATAGCTATCGAGGAATTAATAAATGAATTGTTACCATTAACCTCAGGTGAAACGTACGAAATTCGTGAACAACAACTTGGTTCGTTAATACAACTTACCCCAGAGATACTGTGGAAAAAACAGAGGTTTGTATGGATATTTTACAACCAGAAAGAGTATGAAGTCAGTTACGTGAAAGACAACACAGAACATCGGGAAAAAGTGAAGACCGTGACATTATTCAGTTATCCAGTCTTTGCAAGCAAATACCAATCTCTTCCATCGGAAGCTCCGTACAGTTTCGAAAGGAAAGAGGATACCGGAATACTTAAAATACGCACATTTTCATTATCTGGAACGACTTATAACAAGTTCAGAGAGTTTCTAAATGATGTATTTGTCTATAACAAAGACCTAAAGAACTTAATTATAGACGTACGCGGGTCAGCGGCGAGGGATTTCACTATCTTCAAAGAAGTTTTCGAACATTTCACAAGCAAAAAGATTACGGTAAACAGAAAAGTATCATTTATCAAGACTGCGTATATTTTGAAAACACTTGAAAAATATGGTGTGGAGTTTGACAAATCAACTAACGAGTTAATCACTGTCGACTTTCCATTTGACTTTTCACCAAGAGAACCATATTCATCCGCTCAAGTGTGGGTTCTTTTCGATAGATACACAACACATGCTGCATTGGATTTTGCATACATTTTTAAAAAGCT
>Ga0209289_100171_pt1 | contig 38915 bp, 34 predicted proteins | sample GXS110809BmetaG_FD_184121 | JGI IMG/M metagenome (GOLD analysis project Ga0209289, IMG submission 184121) | Hot spring microbial communities from Gongxiaoshe hot spring, China to study Microbial Dark Matter (Phase II) - GXS 110809B (SPAdes)... ...
CTTCAGGATGCTGTAGCGTTGCTGGCCCGTACGCAGGGAGAGCTGGCGAAACAGGTTGGAGCCCTCTCCGAGACTATAGGCTTTGGGCTTGAAGACGTAGCTAGGGTTGTTGTGCCTGGATGGCTTCAGAGACATGAGGGTATAGTTATGGCTGAAGAGTTCACCCGCAAATGGATAACAGTGGACGGAGAAGAGATTGAGGTAAACCTCTACGGTGAAGGGGAGAAGGATGGAAGAAAGCTGGTCATCATCGGAGAAGCAAAATCACGAATATACAAACGTGAGGTTGAAGCATTCGACGCATGGGCTGAGAAGATAGCCGCAACCATAGGCCAGGAAACCTACAAATTCATGTTCGGCTACCTCATACATCCAACAGCAGAAGAAGAAGGGCGAAAAAGGAAAATCAAACTAATAGCGTCATACATGCGGTAAAGAAAGGTCACAGCCGCTACAAACACCAGACCAAAGTATGAGAAACTGTTACCAGAAGTGGATTAATCTTACTTTATCGTCTTCTTTCCCAGTCTTTCATCGTTGAACTTTTTTCTGCATCGCCCCTTGCCAAAGCAAAATTTCGATTCGTTTCTCTAAGTCCATATATTTAATTAAGGGACTGTTAACTTAAGCATCTCTTGTCAAGCTCTGGCTCTGTTAACTTTGGTGTTACGGCTTTGGCCTAGCCTTCTCCTTTATCCTCTATGTTCTTGAGGGGGAGGACAGGCTTCCCATATCTTGTAGGGGTTCTACCTAGTCTTCCTAGATCTTTAGCTTTAGGCGTGTTTAAGGCCTTTCGTAGACAGGAGCACTGCTGTAAAGGTGAAGGAACTCGACCTGTCAAACTCCAAGCCCGTGACAGTACCAGCAGGAGTTTCAACCTCCATCACTTCCGACGTGTTTCGGCAGACGTACAGCTTAGATCTTTCATTCTTTCGGGCTACAAACCAGAAACTACTACCGTCTGCAAACCATCCATAATCAGTGAAGTCCACGCCGTATTTAGAAAGACCCATGGCTGCGAAAGACCCTGAATCCACATCGTAGATGGCAAGTCGTAGGGCCCTGCTGCGTTTGTTTTGAAGAGTATGCGTCTGGTTTTGGGATGCCATTTGGGGGATGTGTTTTCGCTGCCTGCTTTAGGCGTATACACCGTGGTTTCACTCGTTTGTAGGTCTATGATGACAATTTCGCTCGACCTCGGGACATTAGTTGTGTTGGCCAAAAAAGCCAGCATCCGGCCGTCTTCCGAGTAGTTAGGCGAGAAAATCTATCCGCTCGATTTAAACAGGGGATCAAGCCTTCCTCGTTAATGTCCAAAACCCAGAGATAGTTCGATTCGGCGGTGTTGCCTGTGAGAGCGATCACACGGCTTTTCGGCGAGCAAGCGAAATCGAAAAGCCTCATGTCCCTAAAGTCAGATATCCTAGTCTCCATTCCTCCTTCAACTTAGGCTTCAAACAATTGATGTTTCTCCGTCCCGTAGAAGTCTGGGAGGAAGTAAACGTGTTTCGAGTGGGATGAGATTCTTGCGTAGGTTACTAGTTGGTCGCCGTGCGACACTTGGTTGACAAAATTGTCTGAAAGCCTTAACGTCCAAAGCTGGTAGAAACCTGTGAGGTTGGAAACAAAAACCAACCAAGCCCCATCACGCGACAGATCAACCAGCGAAACATCGGGAATCCTGGGAACACGATCCACTGCTTCAAGTCTATCCACGTCCCTATCGGTCTGACCGTGGCAGAAGTATAAAATGATTTAACCTCCCGTAAAAATCAACCCCTATTCTTACTATAGAGTTCATTAGCCGCTTGTGTTCAAATTAAACCGGCATGTCGTTGCTTAAGAAGAGAAGCGCTAAGCCTACGGCGGCTTTAAGGAAACTCCTTAAAGAGGATGGCATACAGCCCATACCACAGAAGCCTATATGAATGCTTCACAGACACACATGGATCCAACTGTCAGACATGTGTAAACGAAGCAATCCTTGCAAAAAATCTCTACATAGAGGGTAAAACGCCTTCAGAAATAAGAGCAATAATAGATCAAAAATACGCTCGATAAGGCTGTGTACAAAAGCGTGTGAGACAGACAGTGTGTCCTCAACCTTTTATAAGGCTGAATTGATCGCAGCATCTTTAGCGGCTTTGTAGTATATGCAGCTCGATTATCACTAACGTCTGCTTTCAGGCTTCCTCTTTAACGCTGTGACTGTAATATTCAGTCATTGGATGAAATTTTACAAAGAACCCATACCCAAGTAGAGAGAGTGGCGAACACTTTTCTCGGGATGAGACCCCCCTCTTCCTAAGAACTCTACCCTCCGCCAAGGGTTCCTACAGGAAGTACTGAAATTTTTGGTCGGAAGAGAGAGGCATCATGGATATGAGTGGGCGGAGGAGAGGGATTGTTTAGGATTTGCCGGAAGCGTTGTGGTCAAGGTATTCGGTGACTATAACCCAGAACCGCATGAATAATGGTGTAATCTGGTGTGTTGGATAATTCTTGCTTCGTCCTCATTTATATGCTTTCATGGTTTTGGGGGTGGTGGCATTTCCGTGAATCTGTTGTGTAGGTATGCCTTCCACTCCATTTCCTTGATGTGACGTATTCTCCGAATGTCCTCTTTATGGAGGAGAAGGTTGACTCAGCCATCCATCTATAGCCGTAACTCTTATCAGGCCCCACCTCCTATAATCCATCTGCTATACTACAACCTTCCTCTGGATCTGGGTACAGAGTTACTCCTAACCCTAATCCCTGGGTCGATCTTTCTCCATTCCAAGTAGTTGAAGCTGGCTCTAGTATCATATCCCCTGTCCCCAAGGACTCCTACTACCCTACATCTCTGCATAGCCTCATCTACCAGCGGTTTAAGCATCCTTGAATCCATCACCTTTTAGCGATACTATCTTCCTCCTCATCTTAGGCCCGTATAACTCCCTCATCCACTATTATGCACCTTCACTCCAGTGGCATCCACCGCTAATACGACTCCCCCACCGCAGTCCACTACCGTCTCATCTATAGAAGGCCTAAGCCTACAACCCCTCTCCCATATTAAGCCTCTTAACCCTCTTGGACAGAGCTCTCACTATGCCTGTAACCAACCCTAACGAAATGCTTCATGTCGACTAGGCGTCCTATGAAGCTGTCTGGACACCGGTATGGTGCGCCTACCTTGCCGTCGTTCATCGATTCGAGCTCCTCCATCTATCCAGGACATCGAACGAGAATAGGATCTCCGCCCTCCTCACCAAAGCTTCGTTGTAGACAGCCCAGCCCCTCCTAGCCTTGGACGGCATAGGATAAGGCGTATTAAGTCAGGCCATAAGAATTATCCAACACATCATCCCGGCATAGCCCTCAACACATGCTCACACAGAACAATGTCCCTTTTGATCCAACACCACACAAGGAAGTATATACAATATATATGATATAGCGGGGGGTGGACTCGAACCACCGATCTCCGGGTTATGAGCCCGGCGGGTTAAACCTGGCTACCCTACCCCGCTGTTTTCCCATTCGATTGTTGTTGCTCGGCTTTAATTATACCTTTTCGGATGGTTTTTTAACGGTTATTAGTTCTGCTTTCTTCCTTGGTGTATGGTTTTGTTTTTCGGGGCGGTGGTTCCGCGATATGATGTGGATGTCAGGAGGGTTGTTGACTTGGCTGTGTTGTTTGAGGGGTTGGGTTTTTCGTCTCTCTGGGTCACAGACCATCTTCAGCCGAGCAGGGCTTCTACCGTTCTTGAATCCTGGACACTGTTGTCGGCTTTAGCCCCCGCCACCGACGCCAGGCTTGGAACATGCGTCCTCTGCGCCTGCTACAGGCATCCGGCCCTGCTGGCTAAGATGGCTGCCACGCTGGATGTCTTGAGTGGTGGAAGGCTTGAGCTCGGATTGGGCCTTGGCTCCGAGCCTCAGGACGCGGAGCTCAATGCCCTGGGAATGGAGCGTTGGGCTGTCGAGGAAAGGGTTGAGAGGTTTCGAGAATACGTGGAGGTTGTCCGCCTCCTGATGACTGGAAAGCATACCGTAGACTACGGCGGAAGGTTCTACAAACTGTTTAAAGCTGTCTGCAACACGCCCACCTTGCAAAAGCCGTCACCACCCATCTGGGTTGGCGGGAGAAAAAAGAAGATTGCGGGGGTTGCGGCTGAGCTGGGCGTTGGATGGAACTTTTACGGCGAAGCCTTAGACGAGTGCGAGAACGTCGTAAAGTTCTATGACGAAAAATGCAAGCAGTTGGGCCGAAAACCTGTCAAATCTGTTTTCACGAACATAGTGGTCTACAACTCCGACTCGGACAGGGCAGAGAAGATGAAAAAGCTCGGAAGCTACAGCTCCGCTGAGCAGGCGCTGAGAAGAACATTCACGCTCATCCACGGAAAGCCCGACGAAGTGGTCAAACAAGTTGAGCAGCTTCAGAACCTCGGCGTCGGCCTAATCATCGTCCGGGACATGGACCTAGAGGCCTCAAGCATCAAGGTCTTCGCAAAAGAGGTCATGCCCTCGTTCTTGTGACACACCGTTTATTACAAGGCATGCGAAACGTTAAACATGAAATCCTACTCAGAAACCGTTGTCTTAAACACTAAATCAAGAATCGAGCTTAACGATGTTTCCGATAGGGTTGAGAGGGTTGTCGCGGCTTCGGGTGTCAGAAACGGGTTGGTGAACGTTTTCAGCATGCACACCACGCTGGGGCTATATCTTAACGAGAACGAGCCGAACCTTAGACGCGATGTTCTCGAGTTTCTTGAGAAGCTGGTTCCGCAGGGCCGCGGCTACCACCACGACACAATAGACCCAACAGCCAACACCTTCTCACATCTGCGGTCGATACTTCTTTCGCCTGTTGTGACGCTTCCCGTGGAAAACGGCAGAGTCGTGAGGGGGACTTGGCAGTCGATTATCGCAGCCGAGTTCGACGGACCTCGGACGCGGAAGCTTTACGTACAAGTTTTAGGCGAATGACTGCCTCAGTCCACGTAGTCTCTTCCGATAAGCTCTCTTGCAACGATAAGCCGTAGGATGTTTTCAGCTCCCTCGGCTCCGACGACGTAGCTGAAGGCGGCGAGCCAGGCCCTGAATATCGGCGTCTCCTTGAAATAGGATGCTCCGCCGTGGATTTTCATCACCTCTTCGCCTATGTCGACGGCTAGTGAAGCGCATTTGAGCTTGGACATCGCGCCGGCCATGGCGACGTCGGCGAGAGTTGCTGCCTTTTCCCTATAGTATCTGTCGGCCGTCCAAGCGGCCTTGTAGCTGAGCAGTTTGGCAGCCTCCAGCTCGGTCGCAAAATCCGCCAGCTTGAAGCTCACGCCCTGGTAGGAGGCTATTGGCTTGCCGAAAACCCTCCTCGTCCTAACCCAATCCAAAGCTCTTTCCAAAAGCCATCTTGCGCAGCCTACGCAGACAGCTCCTATGATTGTGCGGGCGAGGTTGAACCCTTCCATTGCGATTTTGAAGCCCGAGTTCACTTCGCCAACTCTGTAGATGTCGTCGACGAGGACGTTGTCTATCGTGATTACGGATGTGTCAAGCCCTCTCCTGGCAAACTCCGTCCAAGGCTTGTAGGAGATGTTGTTAGCTCTGACGCCGTTTTTCTTCATCAACAGCATGAAGTTTGTGATGGTGCGGTGTCTTAGGGCTGGGTCTCCCGTTCTCGCTATCAGGAACCATCCGCCTCCCCAAGGCATCCTATCTATAATCGAAGGCAGCGAAACCATAGATTTCTCACCCGATATTCTCCAGGTTTTGTCGTCAACTTTGACGGCTTGGCATTTGACGGCCGCTACGTCGCTGCCTCCGTGTGCTTCCGTGCTGGCTATCCCTATCGCCGCCTCCCCTCTAGCAACCCTCGGGAGAACCTCGCGTTTAGCATCCTCGAACCCGTACAATTGTATGATGTAAGGCCATGAGCACTGCAGAACATACATGACGGCGATGGAGAGTGCGGGACCGTGGTAGGCAAGCTCCTCCGCCGCTATCGCTGCCTCCAGAAACGACCCTTCCTGCCCGCCGTAATCAGACGACAGCGTCATACCCATCAAGCCAACCTCAGCCATCTTCTCGATGACAAACCTGTCGATCTCGCCCTTCTCATCTATGTCAACCCAGCGAGGCTCTATCACCCGTTTACAAAACTCCGAGACCTTATCGCGTAGAAGCTCCTGCTCATAGCTCAGCCGGAAATCCATGTAAAAACCCGTGACACCCATCTTATTTGTTTAATCATGGCTGCTCTATAATTATTTTTATGTAGCTGACTCTTCTCGGACGGCCGTTCATGCTGAACTCCTCGCTCCAGATCGAGATGTTTTTGACCTTGATGTCTTTTTTGAAAGAGTTGCGGAGCATCTCGACCGTGTCCACGCATAACGGGATGTTGCGCCCTCTGGCCACAAGCTCCACTTCCTTAAAACCCCTGTTGAGCAACGTTATCGAGGCTGTCACATATCTGAAGACTGGTTTCCGCCCTACTATGACGAGACGCGACCTAGCCGGGGCTGCAGCCATTTTGAAATTGATTAACATGGCACGCTAATAACCTTTGTTGAAGTGGAGGGCTGAAAGCATTCGGTGTGGCGGGAGAAGAACTGCCTGCTTCACTGGATTATTTTGCAAGGTCTATGTGTACCTTGCTTCCCAATCGTATCCCGTGTTTTTCGGCGAAGCCTGCGTTGACTTCGACGACGTATAAAGCGTCTTCAGAGGGCTGGTATGACGGGCAGGGGCCGTTGGCGGGACATGGCGGGGCGTTTTCCACGATGTGAACAACCCTTCCATCCTCGCTAACCCAGATTATGTCGAGGGGGAATCGCATCCTGTACATCCAGAAAGCATATTTCCCGGGGTTTTCGAAGACAAACAACATTCCGCGGCCGTCGGGAAGCATGTCCCTGTCGGAGAGTCCTCGGGAGCGTTCCCAAGGAGTGTCCGCTACCTCGACGAAGACCTCTACGTCTCCGAACAGAACCCTCGGCCCCCGATATGCTTTGCCCGTGGATGTCGTCTGCGTGCTTGAAATCGTCTCCGACCGCGTGGAGAGGTTTGACGTAGAGCTGGGTTGAAGCCAGAGCGCTACCGCGGCGGCGAATAAAACGAAAAGAACGGCTAGGTTTCTGAACGTGAAGAAACCCGTCACGTTCACGCCAGTCTTGCCGAGACTTTTATCTCGACGTTTCCCTTCAGAGCTTTGGAGACGGGGCATCCGTTTCCAGCGGCCTCGGCGGCCTTGTTGAAAGAGTCTCGGTCCATTCCGGGCACCGTGCCCACGACCGTTATGTTTACCTGCGTTATTCTGAAGCCTTCATCGGTTTTTGCGAAGGTTGCTTCGGCGGTCACCTCGAGCTTTGTCGCGGGCTTGCCTTCTTTGGCGAGTATGTTTGAGAGCGCCATGGCGAAACAGCTGGCGTGGGCGGCTGCAAGAAGCTCCTCAGGGCTTGTCATCCCCGCGACCTTGGATGAGCGGGCGGCCCATGTCACCGCAGTTGACGGAAAAGCACCGCTTCCAAAGCTCACGTTTCCCTTGCCGTGGAAAAGGTCTCCCTCCCAGACGGTTTTCGCCGTGCTTACTACAGCTGACATGAGCTCAGCCGAGCCTTCTGCTTTATTACCTTTACGCTATGACACAGCTCGACCAGCCACAGTCTAAGCATTTCTGACATCCTTCTTGGAAAACGACGTGAACCGACCCGCAGGCCGGGCATGTCGTCGGCGTCGACGGAGCGCTCGGAATCGTTTCAACCTTATGCTCTACATCGACTCCGAGCGACTTGAGCAGCTCGAGGGTTTTGTTGTTAGTTGCCGCAGCATATGCCCTCCGCTTGTGCGTTGGGGTGACGAGAACCTGGGCCGTTTTTGACCCATCTCTGTAAACAGTCACCCCCTTCAGCCCCAGCCGATGGGCTGCGATGAAGGCTTTGAGCACATCCTCAACCGAAACCCATGAAGGCATGTTAATGGTTTTGCTGACCGATGCGTCAACCCACTGCTGAATCTCATGCTGTGCCCTGAGATGGTCCCACCATGGTATGTCTAAAGCCGTCACGAAGACATTCCGCCATTCGGCGGGGAGGGTTTCCAGACCTTGCACAGACCCTCCGTTCTCCGAAACCATCTTCAAAACAGCTTCCTTTGGAGCTGCCGGCGATCCCAGCATCCGTTCAAACTCCACGTCAACATAGTAGAACACGCCGGCCGACACCTCTTTTCTGTATACCAACGCGAACTGAGGCTCAAGCCCTGACGAAACGTCAGCGAGCATCGAGACGCTGCCGGTGGGTGCTACGGTGAGCAGGTGGCTGTTTCTCATCCCCTTGGAGGCTTTCTCAGCCAAAGCATTCCAGTCAAGCCTGCTTTTACCGTTCTCAAACCCTTGAAACGGAAGTTTTCCCTTCGCCCAACCCGACCTGTGGAAGTCTGGGAAAGAGCCTCTCTCCGCGGCTAGCTTAGCCGATGTTTCTACGGCTTTGTAGGCTATGAACTCCATCACACGCGACATTGTCTCGAACCCTTCCTCGCTGTTGTATGGAATTCTGAGCGCGTAAAGCATGTCTGCGAGCCCCATTATCCCGAGTCCAACTCGCCTCGTCTTCAAAGTCATCTCCTCGATCTCTTTTGTGGGATGCTTCGTCAAGTCCACCACGTTGTCGAGAAAACGAACCGCAGCCTCGACTGTTTTTCCCAGCTTTTCCCAGTCTATCGCACGTTTCTCGCTGTCCAGATGCTCGTACAGGTTGACGCTTCCGAGGTTGCATGATTCATGGGGGTAAAGAGGCTGCTCGCCGCAAGGGTTTACACAGTTTATCTCGCCGTAGATTTCCCTGAGAGGATTCAGCCTGTTTATGTTGTCGTGGTATAGCAGTCCAGGGTCGGCTGCACGCCATGCGTTTTCGGCCGCCAGCCGCAGCAGCTTCATCGGGTCAACCAGCTTCCAAACAGAACCGTCTCGAGGGTTGACGAGAGGGTAAGGTTCGCCGCTTTCATGATGCCGCCAAAAATCTCCCTTAACCATGACGGATATGTTGAAGTTTTCAAACTGTCCGGGCGACTGTTTCGAGGCTATAAACTTTTCCACGTCTGGATGGCTTATGTCGAGCACGCCTATGTTAGCCCCCCTTCTTCTGCCACCCTGTTTAACAACGTCGGTAACCGTGTCGATAATACGCATGAAGGAGACAGGTCCTGAGGCAACCCCACCCGTTGAGGCTACAACGTCTCCCTCAGGCCTTAGCTTAGAGTAGTTTATCCCAACACCGCCGCCCGACTTGAAGATCAACGCCGCCTCCTTCGCCGACTCCATTATGGATATTATGTCGTCGTCAACGTCTAACACGAAGCAGGCGCTTAGCTGGCCCAAGACGGTGCCGGCGTTGAAAAGCGTTGGGCTGTTGGGCAGAAAACGTTTGTCAACCATCATGTCATAGTACTGTCTGTAATTTGTATAGAAGGCATGCGGGTTTGCTTGGAGATATTCGACGACTTCTTTCAACGGCTTCCTCATACAGCCCCGCTTGTTGAGCCTGTTGTACAGCGCGGCAAGTCTCTCGAGATGGTGAATGTTCCACCTAACTTCAAGCTCGTTGGAGCTGGGGCCGAGACCCAGCCGGCCCTCTAGCGCCGCCAAATCTATCTCCTCTTCCGGCGATGGTTGCTGGCTGGCGGTCAGGTCGAAGAAGAGAGGGTTGTACAGTATGTCTGCTATGACTATCAAGGCAGCGGTCCGCTGGAACATTTGCTTCGGCCTCTCGAGAAGCCTGCCCTGACCATCTCTGAGAAGATATCGTGACGCCATGAGTCTAATCGCGTTTACGGAGAAACGTTTGTCAACCTCATCCACAACGTCCGAGCCGAGGATTCTCTTCTTCTCCTCACGTATTCTCGTGCGTTCATGCCTGTATAGGATGTATGCTTTCGCAACCTCTTTCAACCCATGGTCCATCAAGCTAGATTCAACAACATCCTGTATCTCCTCGACATGAGGGATTTTCTCAGCGCCAAATTTTTCAGCAAGCCTCTGAACAACAGTGTCAACAACCTTTCCCAGCTTTCTCTCGTCAACAATCCCTTGGGAGGCCATGGCTTTCCTAACGGCCTCCCTTATCCTCGACACGTCAAAGTCAACAACTCTCCCGTCACGCTTCACAACCTTAAGCGGCGCACGCATTGCAGGCCTATCCAATACATCATGCTTCGCGGATAATAATATTGTCTGTTTTCACGCAAATGTTTGAAAAACACTTAATAGTGCGTGAACGAAACCTGCCAGCGATGAACAGGCGGCTTCTTCTGTTAGTTGCTGCGGCGGTTGTTGCTGTTGCGGCTGGTGCTTTCGCCGCATATACCATGAGAACCCTTTCCTCAGGTTATAAGCCGCCGATTGAAATACCTGGAGAAAAGGTTCTGCCAGACTTCAGGCTGACAGACCAGAACGGACAGCCTTTCACCCTCTCATCTATACGTGGGAAAAAAGCCGTTTTGATCTATTTCGGATACACACACTGTCCAGATGTTTGTCCAGCCGTGCTGTCGAAGTTTTCCAAAACGATTTCTACGCTGGGTTCGAAGGCTGACAACGTTGCCTTCCTGTTTGTGACTGTGGACCCTGAAAGGGATACGCCTTCAGCCTTGAAAAAATACCTCTCATATTTCTCGGATAAGATATTGGGGCTGACGGGAAGCGCTGAAGAGGTCGCCAACGTCCTCAAACTCTACAACATCTACGCCTACAAACACCCGCCCGACGAGAAAGGCAACTATCTAGTCGACCATTACGCCCTCGTGTTAGGGGCTGACCGAAACCACGTCCTGAGAATAGGTCTGACTTTTGAGATGCCTGCGGACGAGTATGTGGAGGCTGTCAAATGGCTGTTGTCAAAGTGATAAACCGAGCCGAAGCCTACGCTGCAGCTGTTCTCATAACCATATCCTACATGATTTTCTACATGTTTTTCACCGGCGCTGCCCAGTACATCCAGACAGCTAGGCTAGGCATACGTGAGACACGTTTAATTCTCACCGAGGTCCAGACACAGCTTTACAGTGGTCCATTAATCCAAGTCGTCGGCGACGGCTTCATCCTCAACATAAGAGTTTACCCCCTTCTCATCGGGTTAGTAGTTTCATCGCTCGTCGGCTTGAACGGAACGCTGCTCTGGCTGATTTACCGCAGAAGGCTTATGAGAGCTTGTTTGCTCGGCGGCGCGTGGGGAGGGGTTGGAGGCGTAATCGCCAGCATAGCCAGCTTCGGATATGTATGCTGCGGATGGCCAGCCTCACTCGCATTGTTCGGACTAAGCATAGTAGCAAGCCTCAGCCCCTACCTTACAACAGCCGCCATCATCCTGCTCGCAGCCAACGGCTACACGCTCCACAGAAGACTAAACATCATCCATAAAATCAAAACAACAAATATATAGCGTGACATAGTAACCTCAAAAACAGGGCCCGCGGTAGCTCAGCCTGGTAGAGCGCCCGGCTGTAGCGGCCAGCCGAAGGCTGCGCCGAACCCAGCCAACCAGGCTACATGGAAACCGGGTGGTCGGCGGTTCAAATCCGCCCCGCGGGACTGAAAACCCTATCCTGCGTGCGGTTGATAACCCATTTTCCCGACAATGAAACGCATGTCGCTACTGTACTCGAATGTATGAGCTGGGTGGAGCTATGTTTTTGAAGACGGTGGGGTGAATTATCTCGGCGAGTATCTCTGCTGCTTCGGATATGCTGGGGCCGTGTCTGCTGAAATACCGTCCGGCCTCCACCGCATAAACCCAGCCTCGGCCTACCGCTTGGGTGGATGATAGCTGGCCTTTCGCCAAAGCCGCACGCATGTCCTCCTGCGCTCGGCGGAGGCTGAAGCCGCATGGAGCGGCTATGATTATCTCGGGATCGTATGCGATTATGTCGTCGTAGCTGACGCGTCTGCTGTGAACGCCTTTCGTCCCATAGTCTTGGCCTCCCGCTATCTCCACGAGCTCTGGAACCCAGTGTCCGCTGCAGTAAGGAGGCTCGATCCACTCCATAAAGAAAACCCTCGGCCTGTCCAGCCCGAGTGTACGCTCGACTATGCGTTCAAGCCTTTCTTCTATCTGGCTGACGACCTCCAAGGCCTCGCGCTCCCGTCCAACCGCCTTGCCGATCGCGACGATGTCGGCGAGGATCTCCGTGACAGACCTCGGGCTCACCTCTATTACTTTTGCGAGCCTTCTGATGTCTGCGTCAAAGTCTTTCGGTGTGACGGCGCATACGTCGCAGACTCCCTGAACTATTATGAGGTCGGGTTTGAGGTTTTTGATGGCTTCCCAGCGCACGTTGTAAAGGCTTTCGCCCCGTCGTGAGTATTCGCGGACAAGCATATCTATCTTGTCTTCAGGCATGTTGGAAGTGTCGAGTGCAGGTGTGACGACAACCTCCTTAGTTCCTGCGTCAGCCGGTAGGTCGCATGCGTAGGTCACGCCAACGACCTCGTCTCCCGCACCAAGCCTGTATAATGTTTCTGTGGCGCTGGGAACCAGCGAAACAATACGCATGATGTAATGTCTTTCTTTAACCTGATAAATTTTACGCACTCTAACAAAGACGTTGGCTCGTCTAGGTTTGATTACACGGTTTGTTTCAGCGGTTTGCTACGAGGTCCTGAAAACAGAACCTTCCATCCCGAACTACTTTCTCCCCGAGTGTGCACTCGACAGGTTTTGAAAACAACGGGCCGGAGTAGACGAAGGTGTGGAATTCGCCGTTTTCTCCGCATGGGTCGCAGTCGGCAGGTATGCCGTTGAGAAAGCTCATGTCGTATTCCCTGCCCACGTATGTTTCGGGCAGCTTCTGCAAGTCGACGACAACTATCTTTGCTTTGTAGCCGAGTTGGAGGAAGGTTCGGGCAAGCTCTTTCGTCGGCCTACCCCACAGCGGGAAAAGACCATTCATACCCATGGCCTCGAGATTTTTCTCACGATATCTTCTCACGTCTTCGAGGAAGATGTCGCCGAAAGCGATAGACTTGACGCCCTTGCTTTTCAGGTCTATGCACACTTGCTTCATCACCGATTCGTAGACCTCGTTGCTGCAGTTGGGCGGTATGATGGCCTTGAATAACGGGAGCCCGAGACTGTGGGCTTGCTCCACCACCAGCTCCTCGCGGACGCCGTGCATGCTGACCCGTTTGTAGCCTTCTGTGACAGTGCACAGCAGGCCTACAATTTCATACCCGGCTTGATGGAGAAAGTGCAGCGTCATGGTACTGTCTTTGCCGCTGCTCCATGAAACCACTGTCTTCAACCTGGAATGACGTTTCTTCCCACGGTTATATGTCTGGAGATTTTTCGCAAGAATGTTTGTTTGGATAATGTTTATTAAAAAGATGGATGGATTATCCATCCACCATGATGCCACGCAGCCTCTCCCTAAAGATATTCACACCACTCTTGATCTTGTTCCTCGCTGCCGGGTTTGCTGGAGGTTTTTTGCTAAGGGGTTCAACACCTGCCACGGTTACGGAGACAGTTGTCCGAACGCATCATGAAACTGTCACGACATCTCTCGTCAAGGTTGAGGTGACGCCTCAGACGGTGACGTTGTCGGCTACAACCACTCAGACGGTCATAAAACAGTCTGAAGAACCGCCTGTCAAGTATGCCAAGTTTTTCGGCTTGACACGCGGTGATAGCTATGTTCTTTTGCGTGACTCTCACAACAGAACAGTTCTCGCCGTTCCGAGGGGCATGCCTGTCCCTGCCATCAAGGCCGACGTAATCGTCAGAACTCCTGTCGAGAGGGCGGTGTTGATGTCTGCTACGCACGTGGCTTTGGTTGAGCGGCTGCGGGAGTTTGACCCAGAGCTGTGGAAGAAGGTCGTCGGAATAATGTGGGGACAGAGCTACGAGTGGTACTTTCCAGAGGTTGAGAGGCTTCTGAAATCAGGCGTGATAAAGGATGTGGGGGCCTCGTGGTCGCCTGATTACGAGCAAATCGTCGCCCTTAACCCCGACCTCGTCATAATCTACACTTATCCCGGAGACCCTGTTGCTTCAAAGCTCGAGGAGCTCAAAATCCCATATGTAGTAAACAACGAGTACATGGAAAACCATCCGCTCGGGAGGTTTGAATGGATAAAGTTCGTGGGAGTGTTCTTCGGGCTGGGGAAGGAAGCCGACATGGTTTTCAAGTTCGTTGAACATAGCTACTGGATGACGGCGGAAAGAGTGAACAACCTCGTCAAAAAAATGGGTGTTCCGACGCCGAAGGTTGTTTGGTTTTCGGTTTTTCGCGGCACGGTATACGTTGCCGGCGGAAAAAGCTATGTTGCCGAGTCGCTTCGACATCTCGGCGCCGTGTATGCTTTTGGGGACCTTGACAAAACGGGTTCTGCAACAGTCACCGTGGAGGAGCTCGTCAGAAGAGCATCAGACGCGGACGTACTCATCATCTCGACAAATTTAATCACGTCGAAACAGGACTTGCTCAAGGAAATTCCCCAGCTCGCCGAATCAAAAGCATTCCGTCAAAACAGGCTTTACCGCTACAACTCAAACATCTTCCAGCTAGGCTATTATGCGGCTGAGGAGCTGTTCAGAGAGCTTGCAGCCACACTGTATCCCGGCTACCTCAGCTATCACGAGCCGTACGACTTTTTCGTGAAACTGAGTTGACTGCCATGCGGTTAGGTGCTTTCCCCCTGCTCATCTCCCTGCTACTCGTCTCGTTCTTCTCATCCCTTATTCTGGGCAGCATCCGATACCCAGTTTATACAATTCTGATGCACGTGCTGGGCCTGGATCATGATTTTTCTCTTCTGAACGTTATCGTTGACATCAGGCTTGTGAGAACTGTGGCGGCCGTGTTGACGGGAGCCTCGCTCGGCGTAGCCGGATGTATCTTGCAATCGCTTTTCAGAAATCCTTTAGCCGACCCCTTCGTCCTCGGAATCTCCTCAGGCTCCACTCTCGTAATAGCCGTCGCCCTAGTCCTCGGCACGGGATTCGGAATAATGCAAGCCTACGACCCATACAGCCTCTACATAGCCGGCTCGCTTGGAGCTCTGCTCACCTCGCTTGTCGTCATAGGCCTCTCATCCGTTACCAGAACCGCTATAGGCCTCGTTCTAGCGGGAGTCGTGCTAGGTTATCTTAACGCGGGCGTAACCACGCTCATCATAACCATGTCTGACGTTGAGACTATGAGGGCGTTTAGCTTCTGGACGTTGGGAAGTTTTTCCGCCGCGAAAAAAAACATAGTCGAACCCGTGTTGCCATTCATGCTCGCTGGGTTTGTCGCCTCGTTTTTGGCGGCGAAGCCGTTGAACGCGTTGGCGTTCGGCGAGGAGATAGCTTCTTCTATGGGGGTTTGGATACGCGGTGCACGTGTTTTAGCCGTTGCTGCTTCCTCATCGGTTGTCGCCGCAGCTACGGTAATCGCAGGCCCCGTAGGGTTCATCGGGCTTGCAGCACCACACATCGCAAGGCTCACCGCAAAAACAGTAGATAATCGGTTCATCATTCCATTATCAGGGCTTGCCGGATCAACGCTCGCGGTAACCTCGGACATAATTGCGCGGAACATCGTTGCACCCCTTGACCTTCCAATAACAGCCATCACATCGATTTTCGGCGCACCCATCGTACTGTTTCTCCTAATGCGAAGAGGATTACTGCGATGATCAAAACACACAAGCTATCGATAGGCTACAGTCACGGCTCAATTGTCTCACGCATCGAGGTTGAACTGCGTAGCGGCGAATTCACCGTGGTGGTGGGGCCCAACGCCTCCGGCAAAACGACTTTCCTCAAGACTTTGGCTGGTTTGCTTAAACCAGTTGCTGGAACAGTTTTTTTAGGCGAGGATGATGTGAAGAGTTTGAGCGCTCGTTCTAGGGCCCGTCGTGTAGGGCTTGTTCTGACGGGAAGACCTGAAGTCACTGGGATGCTTGTTGAGGAAGTTGTTGCTCTAGGTCGCTATCCTTGGACAGGTCCAGTTCATATCTTAACCACGCAGGATAAGCAAGCGGTGCAGCAAGCCATGGCTAAAACCGGCATCACACATTTACATGGACGAAAAATATCCGAACTCAGCGACGGCCAGTTCCAACGCGTCATGATAGCCAGAGCATTAGCACAACAGCCCAAAATATTGATACTCGACGAGCCCACCACACATCTAGACACCCCTTCCCGTGTTGAAATCATGATGCTGTTACGTAGGCTCGCCCACGACGAAAACATGACGGTAGTGGCTTCAACCCATGAGCTTGAGCTGGCCTTCAGGTTCGCCGACAAACTTCTTCTTATCTCTGACAACCAAGTCAAGTCCTTCGAAGACCCGGAGGAGTTGATTAACGACGAAACTTTCTATAAAGCATTTGGTTTCAACCGCAAGCTTTCGTTCTCACCCTTAACTCTGACGGCAGAATTTCGAGATAGCTCCGCGCACGGCAAGCCCATAGTGTTTGTTATAGCCGGAGGCGGTTCAGGCGCCAAAACATACAGAAAACTGTTGAAGAAAGGTATCAAAGTCGTGACTGGTGTACTGCATGAAAACGACATCGACCATCACATAGCCACCATGCTAGGATTAGAAGCCATATCGGAAAAGCCTTTCCAAGATATTAGCGAGGGGACGTTGGTCAAAGCGGTTGAAAAAATGCTGTCGTGCGATGCTGTCATTTACACCAGTCCGCCAATAGGCGAAAACAATAAACGCAACTTGGAACTCCTTCAAAGAGCCATACAAAGCAACAAACCCGTATACACAGCGCATGAAATAGAACGCCACGGCCTTAACATCATAAAACACGAACTATCGATACAGTTAACAGCTTAACCAACAAGACCCTTAATGATTTAGCTGGGCAGCTGTTTTTAACGTGAAGGTAGCTCCGGGTCTGTTTTGGCAGATAATCTACTGTGGCCTTCATTTCATCGGTGAGGTGCTCCTCGCCACTTAACAGCGTTTAACTTGTCTATGCTTAGACACCACGAGACAAGTTTCGTTATCGAGTTATTTTTCGCATTTCAATTGGAAATGCCTATTACCAATCTTTCAAGCAGATGGTCGTAGGGTAGCTAGTGCAAGAAATCCAGCAACCGTTTAACGGTCTATTTTTCACCCCATACCTTTTGAAAACCTCATGAACCCACATAATCAGAAAAGTTTCCCTGATTCTCTCACAAAATCCAATACTGTGTCACAATCTTTGTCAGCCAAGCTGTGTAAAAGGATTGAGACATCCACATAACCGGGTGGGCAGCCCTAGACTTAGAAGCTAAAAACCTTACCACAACCGTAACATCGACATCTCTTACTTGTTAAAACTACTGCCGCCGGGCCTATTTGATGAGTGGCTACCACCAACGTTAGGTATACATCATCCTTTGAGTTTCTTATCGTATTCGATAAGTTCTTTTTGTACGAATCTCCCGTCTTTGGCGATTGTTTCACCATCGTATAAGACTGTAGGATTGTATATACCTGCGTCAGTGTGGGCTTTGGCTAGTCCTACCTTACCCTCGAACTTCAGGCTTTGAGATCCGAACCCAAACTCTACTCCCGCATAAATTCTTTCATCTTCGAGAGGTACTCCAGTCAGCTTAGCTGTCGGATGGAAACCCCACGAAGCATGAGCTACGTAATACATTTTTTCATCGCCCAAGTTTTTCAACCATTTTTCAAATATTTTTGCTTCGATCCCTCCTTCAATTTTCACAATTTTACCGTTTTTTGCGACTACTTTCAAAGGATTCTTGAGAACACCCAGCTCTGTCGGAGGCCAGACGAAAGTGTCAAACACAATAGTTCCCTCAAACGTTTCTTCAATCGGTGCCCAAGATATCTGGCCGCCAAGCGGTTTGTAGAATCCTTTTTTGTTCATAATTCCGTCGTTGTGGAAAACGGGGCGCTTAGGATCGTTTTCAAACCTTAGGTCAGTTCCGTTAACGCTTTTGATAACCACCTCTCTAGCGTTTGCAGTTAATTCTGTCAGTTTGTCGCCAAGCTTACACATTGTTGAATAATCTACTCGGCCAATTAGCCGTATCAACATGTCTGGGTTCATACCTGTAAGCTCGAGGATTCTGGCGCCAGCTTTCATTGCCTCGTTGTACGCCGTCGTGTGCAGGATATACATTAGCGGCAGGCTTATAATCACGTCGCTAGATTTCATCGCTTCGGAAACATGTTTAGGCGGCTCCATGTCAACTTCTTTTCTTGTCTCATAAACCGTGATACAAGGCTCTGCTCCGAGAGAGTAAGCTGCAGACGCTAAAAGCTTAAGCATCTCCCAATCGATGGCGGTGTCGGCTAAAACCAAAACTTTCTCACCGGGTTTTGTTAAAGCAAGATCACGAACAGTTTTCAATGCAGCGTCGTACAATTCCATGAACATAAAGCCTCGAGCAGTATCGTGTGTTAGTTGTTTATTAAATGTTTCAGCCATTGTGCGTGAACCCGCTCATACTTAATCTGGCGGAATTGTTGCAAGAGGGATGAGTCATGTTTGGAGGGTGGCAAGCTATATAAAGCTTGCTACACCGGTATATTTTCACGGTACAGACAAGAAATAAATAACCCTTATACTTTTTTAAAACAGAAACAATATATGACAGGTAGAGTTGGTTTTTTGACCATCGGTCAATCACCGCGTAACGATGTTATGAAAGACTTGATGAAGATTTTGCCGGCTGATTTAGAGGTGATTCAAGCCGGCGCGCTGGATGACTTCAACAACATACAGGAAATCTCACAGAAGCTCGGGCCAAAGGACGGTGAACTATTCTACGTCACAAGGATGAGGGATGGTTTAGAGGTGAAAGTTTCGAAAGAAAGGCTGATGCCATTGATGGCTGCGAAGGTTGACTATTTGGATAGTCTAAACGTGGATGTCATTGTGATTCTTTGTTCAGGCGAATTTCCAAATTTCCGTTCCGATGCCTTGATCGTCTATCCTGACAAAATCTTAAAGGGTGTGGCCTCGAGTATTTCCTATCAAGGAACCACCGCCATTCTTATTCCTTCAGAAAACCAAGTTGATTATGCTTTCGGTAAATGGTCAAAGTACTTCCGTGAGATTGTTGTCTTTCCAATTTCGCCCTATTCTGCTCAGCATGCTGACTTTGAAAATGTTGGCCGTATGATTCAAAACAATGGTATTAAATTTGTCGTAATGGATTGTGCAGGGTATGATTTCAGTCACAAGAACATATTACACAGCGTGGCTCCCCAGGCTAAGGTCATTACCACCAGAGGAATCATCGGCCGTGTTGTCTCCGAGATGTTTAGACAAAAGCTTGCATAATTTTTCACCTTTTTCTTAGCCTTGGGTTAAGATATTCAACCAAACCGTCTCCAAGCAGGTTTAATCCAACAACAATCATTGACAACATGATGCCTGGATACACCGCCATCCACCAGGAGGTCAGTAGATATTGTTGAGCAGTGTTCAGCATCAAGCCAAGACTTGGCACGTTGGGGTCTCCTACTCCTAAGAACCCTAACCCTGCCTCGATCAGAATAGCTGAGTTTACCTGCAAGATTATGTATGGAATTACCGCTGGTATAGCATTAGGCAATATTTCGCCGAAGATTATACGTGAATCGGGCAATCCTATTGCTCTCGCTGCTTCCACGAACTGTCTTTCTTTGATTGATAGAAATTCGGCTCTAATTAAGCGGGCTAACCCGGGCCAGCTAACGATCCCGATGGCTATAATGATGTTTGTAAAGCTCTGGCCAAAAATGGCTACTATTACTAGTGCGAGCAGAAACTGTGGGAGAATTAGAGTCATGTCGGTGATGCGCATCAGAAAATCTTCTAGAAAACCTCTGTAGTAGCCTGCGAGAACCCCTATCAATGTTCCTATTACGATTGCTATGAGAACTGAGCTTAATCCTATCGTTAACGAGGTTCTTATTCCATAAATTACGTTTGAATATATGTCGCGGCCGAGATCATCTGTTCCGAATGGATGTCCCTCATTGGGGGGTGTGAATGGTTTCCCGACAAGAGTTTTGAGCGGAGGGAACCATGTTAACAACGGTGCAAATACCGCGATAACAACCACGGCTGAAACGATGATGAGCCCTGCATATACTCTGGAGTTCAGCAGTATTCTAGAGCGTTTGACTTTCTTTTTCTGGTTTGTGTTAGTTGACATTTTACCTCACCCTTATACGTGGGTCGATTAACCCGTATAAAATGTCTACAATCAGGTTTGCGATTATTATGATGATCGACCCGTAGATGAATATTCCAAGAACCACCGGATAGTCACGTAGTTTTATCGAGTCGTATAGAAGGGAGCCCATTCCCGGCCATGCGAAAACTGTTTCCGTTAGTATTGCTCCCACGAGTAAAACTCCGGTGTTAAATCCTGTGTAGGTTACCACAGGGATCAACGCGTTGCGGAGTGCGTGTACGAAGACTACTCTTCTTTCGGAGAGACCTTTGGCGCGGGCTGTTACGATGTAATCTTGAGTCAGTGATTCAAGGACGCTTGCACGAGTTATTTTCGTAGTGTATGCAATGTTAAATGTCGCTAGCGTGAGAACGGGCAGCACCATATGACGCAGTACGTCAAGAACATAGTCGAATCCTTTATACCCAGCTCCGACGGTTACCATACCACCTAGAGGGAAAAGCCCAAGATAAACGGCAAAGACTATCAAGATTATTTGTCCAAGCCAAAAGTAAGGAATTGATATCCCGATTAATGAGAGTATTGAAAGGGTTACGTCTAGTGTTCCTCTCCGTGCAGCAGCTACCGTGCCTATTAATATACCCACTGCAGCGGATAACGCCATGGCGGACAACACGAGAAATATCGTGGCGGGAATTCGGTCAAGTATCAGTTTGGATACTTGCTCTGATCTCAGGTATGAGTATCCTAGGTCTCCTCGAAGGACGTTGGAAATATAAATCAGTAGCCGTTCGTGGATTGGTCTGTCAAGCCCGAGTCTTGATCTGGTTGCCTTGATAAATTCCTCATCTCCTATTTCTCCGGCAAGGATGTAGGTTGGATCGCCAGGAGCGAGATTGATTAACATAAAATTGATGACTATGACTACAAAAATCATAGGGATGTATTGTATAAGGCGTTTGACAATGAAATTTAACGCCTGCGACATTTACTTCCTCCTCAATTAATGGTTTGCATTGGTATAATAACTTTAAACGTTTCAACCTCTACTGTTTTTCATAGAGGTAGCACGCTACTTCCCTTCCTTCGACATTGTAGAAAGGAGGGGGCTCCTTCCTACACTTCTCAATGGCGTATGGACATCTTGTATGGAATCTGCATCCTGGAGGCGGGTTTATCAAAGATGGTGTTTCACCGGTTATGGTTGGTCGGTCACGCGATTTGGCGATATCGGGGTCTGGGACAGGTATAGCAGATAATAACATACTTGTGTAAGGATGGAGTGGTTTTTTGATGATGTCCTCCGTTTTCCCCTGTTCAACCACTTTGCCAGCATACATCACCAACGTGTCTTCGCATATACTTTTTATTAGCGCTATGTCATGGGAGATGACGATGTACACCATTTCTGGGAAATCCCTATGTATGTCGAGGAGCAAGTTGATAATTTGACCTCTGATGGATACGTCTAATGCCGAAACTGGTTCGTCAGCTATCAGCAGCCGCGGGTTCAACGCGATTGCTCTCGCAATACAGACGCGCTGTCTCTGTCCTCCGCTCAGCTCATGAGGATATCTTTCCAGAAATAGCTCTGGTGGAGTTAGCCCTACCCTTTCAAGTAAGTTCGCGACTTTTTCGTTAATGGTTTTTAAATCAAGGGTGGTATGTAGTTTATATACCTGTTCAAGTATCTGTTTGATCTTTTTCCGTGGGTTGAGGGATGCCATGGGATCTTGGAAAACCATCTGAATCTGCGGCCTAAGTTTTCTCAATTCGTTCTTGTCTAAGCTGAAAATGTTCACACCATCAAAGTAGACAGTTCCGGAAGTAGGCTCTATGAGCCTTAAAATTACCCGTGCCAGCGTTGTTTTGCCTGAGCCACTCTCTCCTACTATACCCAGAGAGCTTCCCTTTTCTACTTGGAAGCTAACGTCATCAACGGCTTTCACGTAGGATCTAACTGTGCCGAAAAAGCTGCGGCCAGCAGGGAAATATTTCTTCAAGTTAATAACGTGTAGTAAAGCGCTGTTCTTCATTGTGCCTCACTCAATAGCCAGCATGCTGCAGCACGGTTTTCGCCGAAATGGATGAGCGGCGGCTCCATATTTTTACATTTGTCCCAGACATATCGGCATCGTGGATGAAAACGGCATCCCTGCGGTGGGTTGATCAAGTTAGGAATAGTTCCGTCGATCGTAGCAACGGTTGCTCTTTCACTTTTTATCGACGGAACAGCGTTGAGCAATCCCACTGTGTAAGGATGTTTTGGGTCCTTGTACAGTGAGTAAACATCGCCCACTTCAACAATTTTGCCTGCATACATGATCATCACACGGTCGCATATTTCTGCAACGATTCCAAGGTCGTGCGTGATTAAAATTAATGACATTTGCATATCTCTGATGAGCGATTTCAACATCGCAAGCACTTCAGCTTGAACCGTAACATCTAACGCCGTCGTCGGCTCATCCGCTATTAATATTTCTGGATTGCATGAGATAGCTATAGCGGTCATTACTCTCTGTTTCATACCGCCGCTTAGCTGGTGCGGGTAGCGAGAGGCAACGTTCGTCGCATCCGGTATCTTCAATTTTTCCATTAACTCGATCGCCCTTTGCTTCGCCTCTTTCCATGAAACTCCGTAATGGAACACAATGCTTTCGGCTATTTGATGCCCGATCTTGAAAACGGGGTTAAGATAAGTCATCGGATCTTGGAAAATCATTCCGATACGACGCCCTCTGATTTTCCGCATGTAATCGTTGGGTATCTTGAGTAGGTCAATTTTCTCCGGGTAGAGCCAGACGTTTCCGTTTACGATCCGTGCGTTTTTCGGAAGAAGTTTTGTTATGGTGAATGCAAGTGTGCTTTTTCCGCTTCCAGACTCACCGACTATGCCTAACACTTCTCCTTTCTTGAGCTCAAACGAAACACCGTCAACAGCCTTAACAATTCCTTCTGTTGTTTCATAATAAACAGCCAAGTTAGAAACTTCAAGAATCTTCAAAAATTTTACCACCCATTAGAGCATATTGCATGCAAACCCACATCAGCTGTTACACCATCTTTTTTTGGATTATGTTCTCGACCCGTTTAAGTAAATCGATGTCTCTAACACCTGACCCTAAAGGAATCTTTTCACGCGGTACAATGACTATAGTTATTTTCTGCCCTTTTGATATTTCAGCAGATGCTATTGGCAGTCCTGTTTCACTGCTTAATGTGACGATTAAGTCAGGAAAAGTAGCCAACCTCTCGTTTTTGTTTTTTTCCAACGTCATATATTCATTCCAAAAAGTAAGTAGATAGCTGCCGGTGACGCCTCTGACTTGTACGGTCCCAACATCATAGCCGCCTTTTGATTCCAGAGTTACGGATTCTACAACGCCGCTGTCAATCAGTTTGCCAGCTGTTTTCTTGACGATGTTTTCCACTATTCTTTCACCGTCTCCACGGTATTTTTGAAAAATTTTCCCTACTTCTATGGCGAGTTTCAAACCGCCCACCGCTGCATTTTCTTTGACGTAATTGGGTGAAACAGGGTTTCTCGTTACCGCTACCATTCCACCCGCTTGAACAGAAGCCTCGCGGATAATTTTGTCCACCTTATCCAGCGAGCCTTTTGCGAAAACCTCTACGTACTGCCCCGATTCCTCGCGTCCTCCGACAGCAGCCTGGATAGAAACATAATTCTTAACTTTGTGAAGGCCCATTGAGCCCATTACGCCCGTGGGATGGGCTCTTCCGTCTGCTGGAGCGTCTACAACAGGTATGTCCATGAAAGCTGATGGTATCCACCCGTTTACGGTCGACATTCCACCATTCTCAGAAGTTATAAAGCCGGTAATATATTCGCCTGACATATCAATTAGCATTTCAGCTGACTTGAGAATGTGTTTTGCTGAGACATGTTTCTCTCGTGCTGATGGAGCACCGATAATCGAGGCCGTGGCTATGAGTCCTTCGGTCACTTCGTCAATGTCAACGATTATTACATCGCCTGATTCAACAGCCAGTTTTGCATATTTCAGCCCTAGGCTGATTTCACCCCCTCCCCCTCCTCCGAAAAACGCGCCACCCAGAACAGCAGCCTCGGCTAACGACTCATCTATTCGCAACATTCACGTTCTACCGAATTCCAACTGCCTAAGAATGGATAAGGCGGCAGCTCCGGAGGCAACAACTGGCTCGATTATAGGGATGGGGAAGAACTTTTGAACTTTCTTTACGAAACCAATTGTACTGTAACCTGTGCATGCCAAAACAACAGCATCCACGCCTTTCTCTACTAACTTTTTCAACGCCTCGATAGACGCCTTCTCTCCCTCCTGAGTCATGAGATCTGTCGTGTTTCTTACGTTAGCCGGATGTTCTTCTGCGACTAGGTTTTCTCCCAGAATCCGTTTAATAGACTGAGGAACTTCTTCGGTCAGTTTGATTACGCCGATTTTTTCACCCATGGAGAGAGCAAGCGACGCTGCCGCAGAACCTGAACCAATCACTGGAATTTTTATTTTTTCCCTTGCCTCCGAAACAGCTGGATCTATGGCACAACTGATTATGATGGCGTCAACACGATCTTTTTGGAACTCCTCAACCATCTGTAGGATTTTTGGCTTCGCTATTTCCTCGGTTTCAGCATCGTATATTCCCTTAGGCTGGTCTTTTATGCATTTTGAGATAACCTTGAGTTCAGGGAAGACCTGCTCGATAAGTCTACCATGCTGATGGAGTTTTTCTTCGTCATGTATCGTGATTACTCGGACGAGGCCTATGCGGTATTTTGTCATTTCCCGCACTCCCTTGGCTCTATGGTTTTTGCAAGTATATCACGAACATGTCCGTGCGTTTTCACAATAGTCTGAAACTCATCCTCATCATAAAACTTTACGTCGCCTTTTCCAAATCCTTTCGCAACCTCAACAACAAACCTCGTTGCCTGTTCAAGAGCAAGAATGTTGTTTGCTCCGGTAGCGGAGCCAGGGACAATCATTTCACTCGTGATCGCCACACCTACCACGGGCGCATCGGTGAAGAGCCAAGGTTGCATCATGCTGTTCAAATGATACGCAGGAGTTGAGAAAGGTATGATATCCTGCATGGTGATCGGAACTATCACCGGCATATGTCCTGCCACACACATGTATATATTCATTAGGTCTTGGCTCACTTTGAGTATCCATCCCTGTTTCACGGTTGGGGTGATTGCGAACCCGTTGTGTTTGACAACGTAGTTCGCCTTGGTTGCGTCGATCGATAAAACCGCATCCATTTCCGGAGAGACTTCTTTTTTGAGTAGTGTAAATATGTCGACCGGTGATTCCATCATCGCCGCTGGTTTGTGCGGTCGCGTGGGTGCGTTAGGACATATATGTGTAGTGATTTTTACATCACCCGGTAGCACATCACCCCTCCTCTTCATCTCAGCTAACATATAAACAGTTGCCAATGCCACCACAGCGCCATCTGCGTCTGAAACGATTCCAACTTCAATTGGTCTGGCCCCAATGCCGCCAAGACGGCCGATAACACCGAGAGTGGGCGATGTTCCATTTACCGACTTTCCGTTAACACCAGACACCAAGATCGACACGAAATCAGTCACGCCTTTAACGCCTTTCAAGGTTTCAACGTAGATAGGAAGCTTGTCGTAACCCTTGCCTGTGAAAAATTTTCGCACTTCTTCGCCTGACACCGATGGGTTGTCTAACAAATCTAGGATCTCGACAACATATCTAAAAGCGCTCATGGATTTCCCTTTTTTTAGATAAAGAAAAATTTTTGGTTGTTTTAAAAAAATAGTGGGTTTATGTTTTTGGTTTTCTTGTACGAGATACGGCAAATGAAACCGCTGCTACAGCTACGACGACGGCCACCACTACTGCAGCAATAGCCCATTCGGGAACCACTTGTGTCACAACCTGTGTAGGCTGCGTAACTGTCACCACTTCGGATTTGACTACAGTCGTCATAACGGTCGTTCCTCCTTGTATTATAGTCTGTATCATAGTTCGTTCAACGGTTATAACCTCTGTTCTAACCGGAGCCTTGACCCAGTAGATTTTCTCAAGATTGAGATACCCTGTCCCCATACCGTTTTCCCATGCACCTGGGGCTAGTTCGTCGGAGAAATCAAGGTTTACAGCGGCCACGAAAGTTCGTGAACACGTCCAAACAGCTGGCTGATCCTCGACAAGGATTTTCAGAGCTTTTCGGACGAGCTCAACTTCTTTTTGACGGTCGATTTCATACTCTGCGGCGAAAATCAACTTGTTAAACTCGGGGTTGTTGTATCCCATGGCGTTCGACCATGAAGCTCTAACAATGCCTTTTTCCGTGTAGTAGCGGATGAAGAATGTTGGGCCAGGTCCATGAACAAACGGGAATATGCTCATGTCGAAATCCCAATTGCGGAATACTCTCTCATGCCATGCTGCAGTATCTAGGGCAACGATTTCAACAACTATTCCCACTTGTGCTAAAAAGTCGCGTATCAGCTCCGCTTCTTTCAAGTAGAATGGGTATGAAACGGAATCTATCATCAGTCTCAGCTTGAACCTTGTTCCGTCCGGCCCTCTTCTGTATCCGGCTTCGTCCAGTAGTCTTTCTGCTAGAGCAGGGTTGTATGCTGGCTGATTAACTCCAGGGTTGTATTGAGCTACCGCAGGAGCGCTTGAAACGACGGTATCGAGTGCCTCAACTCTGTTAAAGTAAACGACTTCGGCGATTTTATGTCTGTCAATTGCAGCGGCTATGGCTTTTCTCACACGCACGTCTTTAAGCGGTGCTGGCCCCTCGGGGTGTAAATTGAACCCAACGACGTCGAGTGAGCCTCCTGGGCTTGGGAAGAACCAGACACGTTTACCTGGAAGCCGTCCAAGACCAATCTTTTCCTGTAAACCAACAGCATCGGAAATCGTGAGACCATAAGTCCAGATAAAATCAACATCGCCCTTCTCGAATGCAAGTGTCAACGCTGGAGAAGTTCGGATTATGCGGAAAATGATTCTATCGAGGTATGGTAACCCTTTTTTCCAGTAGTTTTCGTTTCTTTCAAGAATGATGTATTCGCCTTTCTTCCATTCTTTGAACTTGAACGGCCCTGTTCCGATAGGTTGTGTATTGTAAGGATTGTTTGCAATGTCTGTGTTTTCATAGAGGTGTTTAGGACTTATGTTGATCCCCGAACCGCCGAAATATCCAGGATAGAACGCGGGCGCCCACGTGGTGTTGAAACGGAATATGACCGTGTAGTCATCTGGTGTCTCTATGGATTTGACATAGGATTTAACCATATAGGCGACAAAGCTGTTGAAAACTGGCGCAACTACCTCGTATGTGAACTTTACGTCGGCGGACGTGAATTTCCTACCGTCGTGCCAGGTCGCGTTTCTGACCAACTTAAACACAATCGTCATTCCACCATCACGCTCTTTGATAACCTGCCAAGATTCTGCCAACTCAGGCTGCCACTCCAATGTTTCTGGATCAATGCTTACCAACGAGTTCCCAATTTGCCTAACTATTTGATAAAAGGCCCATGTTGGTGGTCCGCTCAACGCTAGATGCGGCGGCTCAGAGCTTATTCCGACAACTAGAGTTCCTCCGTGTCTAGGCTGAGCTTGGATGGATGGAGCCGCTGAAAACGCTAACAATAAAGCCAAAAGCAGAGCTAAAAGATATTTTCTATTTCCTGTCATATCTATAGTTCTGTATGTCTAGTTAATAACTTTTCGCTAATTAACTTTTTTGCAGTTTAAGGCACTGTCAACTTTTACTTAAGGTTTTTGGAAAGGGCCTATGGGCTGGGTTGTTTTGATGGGTTTGTGGACGTCTTCGATTATCTCGTAGGGCGTATGTCCAGAAGGTTTATGCTGCTATGTTGTTCGTTGCTGGTTTGAGCCTTAGAGACGTTATTACAGGCGCGTCTAGGGAGAGTGTTAGGTGTTGGGCCCATAGGATGAGAAAACTCTTCACACCATATAGTCTGCTGTAGACGTGGATGCAGGGGGAGATAACAGCTGTATATGCCTTTAGGGGTAGGTCTATCCTAAACGCCTAACTGTTCTGGAAAAATGCGAGGGGAAAATGGGATTTGAAGAGGCTTCTATGAAACATTTGGGGATGGGAATAGGGTTGAGAGGTGGTTTAGGGGGCTTAAAGACAGGACCAAGAGATTCCACAACAACATAACTCAAAGACGGTCAGGAGTTATTGAGGAGATAGCCATAGCCCTCACACACAACACATTACTCAACACCCAAAGAGAAGGGGGCGTATTACCTGGCTGACAGTACCTGTGAATTTTTAATGGCGGGCAAGCCTTTGCTGATGCAAGATCCTAAGTTTGCTCACGCTTTGTAACCTCCCTGTTAAGGCTTTCAAAATTCTTCCAGTATACTGTTGTGACGAGCCTGACCACCTCCAGAGCTGTCGTATCATGTGAGAGTGATGTAGGCGCGGCCGTGGGTGAAAACCATTCTTGCGCCTACTCTATACCTTCAAAAATATCACAGACTTAACATTGCTAAAGAGTTTTAAAAGTCGAAACATGGTTGATATAACGAGGGGTATGGACAGGCTCGATGTTGTAGAGCAGGTTCTCAGGCTTCCTGAGCTTTCGCTGGTTGATCTGTCCCGTGACGGGGCATGGGCAGTTATTGTTTCCAACCTTACAGGCTCCTACCAGCTCTGGTCGTTCAAGCTGGCCGACAAAACTGTTGTCCAAGTTTCTCACGGCGACCAGCGTGTGACTTATGCCAGGGTTTCCCCCGATTTGAAAAACGTTTTCTTCCTTCGGGATTTTGATGGAAAGGAGAGACATCAGCTATTTGTGACCTCTATCGAAGGCGGGGAGAAGGAGATGCAGCTATCGGATTTTAAGGATTTGAGGCTCTTCGATTTTGCATGCTCCCCACAAGGCCGGAAAATTGCTTTAACAGGCAGCACTTCGGAATCAAACTATCTGTGGGTTTTTGACGTTTACGAAGGCAGGCTAGAGCCGGTCTTTAAATCAGGCGGGTGGATTTTCTCCCCCAGCTATTCCGAAAGCGGTGACGTTTTGGCTTTTTCAGCCAATACAACTGGAACACCACGATCCAGCGAGATCGTGGTAATCGATTTTCAAAGCGGTGCAACCTCGGTCTACACACCTAAACCAGGCAGCGAAAACACCATCCCTAAATGGCATCCACAAGCCATGCGAATACTTTTCAAGACTAATGCAGCAGGGCCTTATGACCTAGCCATTTACGACATAGATTCAAGCTCTTTCACAACAATGGGTTTGTCGAAATACGGTGTGGATTTCACAGATTTTGGATGGCTTTCCGACGGGGGTGTATTCTGGTTTGTTGCACGGAGAAATGGAAGATCTAAACTATACGTCAGGAAGGATGGTGGTGATGTGGCTGAGGTTGAAACCCCGGTTGGAACGATTACAGGCATTGAGGTGGACAGGACTGGTTCCTTTGCCGTGTTTTCATGGTCATCTCTGTCAAGACCTCCAGTTCTTTATAGGGTTGACATAAAGTCAGGAAAACTTCACCTGCTTTACGAGCCAGCTCAGCTCCGTGGATTGCCTCTGGGGAAAGCGGAATTCATCAGCTACAGGTCTTTCGACGGCTTGGAGGTGCCGGGCTTTTTGCTGCTTGCAGAAGGGAAAAAAGAGCCTAAACCCTGTGTAGTATGGGTACATGGCGGGCCGTGGTGGGAGGTAGGGGATGAATGGAATGCACCTGTGCAGGCTCTTTGTGCAGCAGGCTTCCACGTCCTCTGTCCAAACTTTAGAGGAAGCACCGGGTATGGTGCTGATTTCGAGAGATTGAATATAGGTGACCCTGGTGGAGGCGACATGCAGGACGTGCTGCATGGTGTGAAGTATCTTTACGAGCTTGGGCTTGTGGATGATGAGCGGGTTGGGGTTGCTGGCGCAAGCTATGGAGGATTTATGACTTTTCTCACAATGACAAAGAACCCCGATGTCTGGAAGGCTGGGGCTGCCATAGTTGGTGTTACGGATTGGATGGAGGATTATGAGCTTTCAGACGCGGCTTTCAGAAACTTCACGGAGCAGCTGCTGGGCAAGCCTGAAGAAAAACCAGAACTGTTCCGTGACAGGTCTCCGATAAACTTTGTTCATCAAACCAAAGCACCGATACTTGTCTGGCATAGGGCCAACGACAGCCGATGTCCACTCCAGCCAGTTGAGAAATTCGTGAAAAAACTGAAGCAGCTGGGCAAGCCCCACGAGTTCTATGTTGTCGAAGGAGAAGGCCACGGCGTTCAAAGGCTGGAAAACTTCGTAAAACAATACAGAACTGTTGCAGACTTTTTCCTACGGTATCTTTGAAAACACACAGCAACCGATTGGTGTGTTGCTGTTGTTCAACGCTTATATGATGTTATTTGAGAGAGCCTGTTGATGAAACGGTTTCAACATTTTGAAACAGTTGCCATAAATCGCTTCGAAACGTTGATAGGGGATTTTTGGGCAGCAGCCTCCAACAAAGGTTTGGTACGTCTTGAAAGAGAAGTAGCCAAACAATCTTTTGTTCACAGGCTTGAAAGGTCTGGAATGAAGACCGTCGAAAAACTGACAACAGTTATCAGAACCGTGCATAAACAGCTCAACGAATATCTTAACGGGGAAAGACGTAGTTTCAACATCCCGCTTGACCTACGGTTTAGAGGATTCGAGTTGATGGTGTTACGTGCAGTAATGGCTATACCGTTCGGCGAGACACGCAGCTACAAGGCTGTAGCAGCCATGATAGGGCGTCCAAACGCTTATCGAGCCGCAGGCAACGCCGTCGCCAAAAATCCAATAACCATAATTATTCCATGCCATAGGGTGATCAGGTCTGATGGACGGCTCGGAAAATACGGCGGAGATACACGTGTCAAAGCATGGCTTCTAAAGCATGAAGGCGTAGAGATAGACATTACATAACGTTATGTTTTGGAAGTTGTAAAAGCCTTGTTATAAGCTCGTAAGTTTTTGACGCTTGCTCGATGGCTTGCTCAGCATCCTTTCTGTCAACCAGGTCGTCAGGCGACAGCAGCGCTTCCTCGCCTCCGTAAAAGCTGACCTCTCTCTTGGCGGCGAGACTTCTAGAAGCGTTGGCGAGAAACTCTATTTCGTATGCGAACCATGCGGGAAACCTATCCCTGTATTCTAGTAAAACATCTGACACGTCATGTATTTTGGGGTATTCGACGCCGATGGTTTTCAACGCCGCTTTCAGACATAGCTCAACACATTCTTGCGAGAGCCTGAGAGTGTAGGGATAGTTTCCTCTTTCAAGAGCTCTCTTAGCGTCGTCCAGCCTGTCGCCAGCTTGCCTGATGTACGCTTTCGCGATTTTAGCCAGGTTCAGAGCGTGGACGCCTCCACCGCTCTCGGACCCAGGTCCCAGTACCAAGCACCACGCTTTGACATGTAGCGTTTAGCCCCCATCAACTCCAGCCTAGACCGCATCTGCGAAAACAAGCTGCGGAGAAAACCGTCGTCCAACAGTATGGCTGCGTCGTACACCATGTCTAGGAAAAGGAGGGGCAGTCTTTCGGCTTCGCTTTTCTTTAAAGGATAGAAGCTCAGCCTAGTGTGTATGCCGTACGATTTGAGGAAACTTAGTTCAGACTTGACGTCGACGTCGCGCTCGATCTCGAGCAACGCGTCTATCCGTGAAGACAGACTGCCGCTGAAACTGTCTGAGACGACTAACAGGTCCACGTCGCTCAACGGGGTGGCGGAGTGCCTAGCCACAGAGCCGTAGACGGCGGCAGACGAAGGCCTCCAAGACTTTTTCAGAGCGCGTAAAACGTCGTAGACGAGCTGTACATATTCGCCTTGGATGTTGGACGGCTTGCTGACAGCGCCTGATGCAACCAACATGAAGCTTCTCGGGTCGAGAAGCCTGTAGAGCCGGGGACGAGTTCTCCGAAAATCTATCAAAGCTCCCGACCTTCTTAACACGGTTAGAAGAACGTGGGCTCTGCCGCCGTCGATGGAAAGCCTGCTGCATACTTCGTCGAAGCCGAAAACCCCTCGGCCGAAAAGGGAGTAAAGGCTTGCAAACCTCTCGCCAGCCCATCTAGGAGGCCATGTCACATCAGATAGTAAGCTTAACAAATAATTAAGGTTTTTAGATATATAGTTGTCCACAGCCATCCTCAAAAATACAAAAAAGCTCCACCGGCGTTACACAAGCTTTTTCGCTGAACTTTTGTACATGTTTCATGCTTATTAACTTCGTTTAACTGTGGTTGTTTTAGGTTTGCAGCTTGTCGACGGCTTCGGCCGTGTTGCACGGAAGCTAAGGCTTTCTGTCACCGACAGATGTAACTTCAGATGCGATTTCTGCATGCCGCTGAACCCTGTGTGGATACCTCACCGGGAGATTCTGACGTACGAGGAAATGGCGAGGATTGTCAGGATTCTTGTTTCCATGGGTGTGACTAAGATAAGGCTCAGCGGCGGAGAGCCGTTGATGAGACGGGACATAGAGAAGGGCATAAAAATGTTAAGGGAAATTCCAGGCGTGGAGCACATCTCCATGACGACAAACGGCTACTTTCTCGCTGAGAAGGCCGAAGCCCTCAAGCGGGCGGGGCTCGACAGCGTGACCGTAAGCCTCCACAGCCTCAAGCCCGAGAGGTTTGAGGAGATAGTCGGCAGGAAAGACGTTTTCAGCAAGGTTCTCGAAGGAATCGACAAAGCTCGGAAGGTTGGACTCGAGCCCGTCAAAATAAACTGCGTCATAACGCGCGGCTGCAACGACGACGAAATCCTCGACTTCGTGGAGCTTGGACGAGCGTCTGCGCTTGTGATAAGGTTCATAGAATACATGCCTTTCGACGGAAGACATATGTGGAGTCCTGAAAAGCTTGTCAGCGGAGCCGAGATAATCGCACGCATTCAGGAGAGGTATGAGCTGGAGAGGTTGCCGCGCGAGCCTGGAAGCACGTCAGTCGGCTACAGGTTCAAAGACGGGGGAAAAGGCATGGTCAACATCATCACGTCGATGACCCAGCCCTTCTGCGGCGACTGCGACAGAATACGGCTGTCCGCCGACGGCAAGATAGTTCCCTGCCTCTTCAGCCGCGACGAATACGACGTCAAAAGCTTGTTGAGAGGAGGAGCCTCCGACGAGGAGATAGCCGAGTTCATTAGACGCTCGTACAGAAGGAAGTTTGCGGGCGTTGAGGCGTTGATCAAAAGCGGCAGGGTTCAGCCGTTGATTAGACCCATGCATACTATAGGCGGCTAAAGGCTGAAAAGCCGGCCGAGCTCAGGTCTTTCAACACCGCATCCAAGAACCTTCAGCGTGTTCCAGAGGGTTGACGAGTTGCTGGAGACAGCTGGCTTGCCGGTCTTCTCCTCTATCTGTCTGATGGCGTTGAAGGTTCTGAGGTTTGTGCAGCTTATAAAAACCGCGTCCGCCTCTCCATAACGTGTTCTTCCAACCCAATCCACAACCTCCTCATCCTTAATCATGCCAATCTCTCTGTTGCCGACAACCGATGCATGATAGCTGCTGACAACCTCGAACCCATAGTGCAGCAGGAAAGCCGCTTCTAGAGAGGTTATGTCGGCGGTGTAAGGTGTTACGAGACAGATTCTCTTCGCGCCGAGATGTTTCAAAGCTCTGAGCACAGCACCCGAGGTCGCAACGCATTCCAAGCCTGTGGCGTTCTTAATCTCCTGCTCTATCCTGGTAAACTGATCACGTCCTCCCACAAAGCTGCCGCTGGTGCATGCAAAGGCTATGACGTTGACGGCTGCGGTTGCAAGCTTCCTAGCCTCCCTGACGGCTTCGTCCTCAAGCTTCATAAGCTCGCTCACCTCCACCCGCTCGAGAAAAACCCGTGCAGCGTGAACCGTCGCAACGCCTTGAAGAACACGGTTGAACTCGTATTCCACTGTCGTGTTGGACGATGGAACGATAACCCCCACCCTGTACATCACGGTTCTACCGTGAAAACCGGCAAATATTGTTTAAATGATGGTTATTACGGCGGAGTTAAGGAATGCTTCACGTCGCCGTTGACGTCGGAGGCACGTTCACCGACCTCGTGGCCTTCGATGAGGATGCTGAAGCCATTTACATCGTCAAAGTCAGAAGCACACCGCGCAACCCTGAGCAAGGCTTCATCACCTCGCTCAAAACCCTGCTAAACAAGCATGGATTGCACGCCTCCGACGTTAAAACCATAATCCACGTAAACACGATTGGGACAAACCTGCTTAGGGGGCAGCTGGGTCTTGAGATCCCGAGGACGGCTTTGGTTACGACGAAAGGCTTCCGCGACGTGCTTGAGATAGGACGGCAGAACAGACCTGAGCTCTACAACATTTTTTATAATAGGCCGAAGCCGCTTGTTCCGCGCCAGCTCAGGATGGAGGTTGACGAAAGAGTTGACAGCCGGGGCGCATGCCTAGCAGAGGTAAACGCCGAGCAGCTAGATGAGATAGCGGAGGCGTTCATCCGTGAAAAAGTAGAGACCGTGGCCGTCAGCTTCCTAAACAGCTACCTCAACCCCTCCAACGAGAAAAAAGCCAAGCAACATCTCCAGAAAAGGCTCAAAATACCTGTCACCGCCTCGCATGAGGTCAACCCAGAGCACAGGGAGTATGAGAGGACAAGCACCACCGTCGTCAACGCCGTTCTGAAACCCGTCGTCTCCCGCTATTTCAACGAAGTCATCAACCGACTCGAGGAGACAGGTGTGAAGGCTACAGTCGAGATCATGAGTTCCTCAGGAGGCCTGGTAGACGTCACAGAATCCATGGAAAAACCTGTGTCATGCATCGAGTCAGGCCCCGCCGCAGGGGTTATAGGGGCTGCGGAGCTCGCACGGCGGCTTGGCGTCATGAACTTGATAAGCCTAGACATGGGTGGCACGACGGCCAAGGCAGGCGCCGTAGTCAACGGACAGCCTCTATACGTTCCAGAGATCGAGGTCGGCGGAAAAGTTCACATGGGCCGGTTTGTCAAGGGAAGCGGATATCCTGTCAGATATCCGTCGGTCGACCTCGCAGAGGTGAGCGCGGGAGGAGGCACGATAATAGACGTTGACGAATCTGGAGGATTGAAGGTGGGGCCCATGAGCGCGGGAGCCGACCCAGGGCCCGCATGCTACGGGTTCGGCGGCACGATGCCAACGATAACGGATGCAAACCTTGTGCTTGGAAGGCTTCAAAGCCTGCTGGGCGGTGAGTTCAAGCTCAACAAAGACCTAGCCCTCTCCGCCCTCAACAGCGTAGCTGACAAGGTTGGCGCAACCCCAGTGGAGACAGCTTCGGCTGCCCTCACACTGGTCAACCTGCAAATGGCGAGGGCAGTCCATCTCGTAAGCCTCGAGAGAGGCTACAACCCAAGCGACTTCGTTCTGATGGCTTTCGGAGGCGCTGGACCCATGCACGCCGCAGAACTCGCCCAGCAAATAGGCATGTCAACCGTCATCATCCCACCCCACCCAGGCCTGTTCACATCCCTCGGCCTTCTGATGACGGACTTCCGCTACACCTTCGTCAAAGGATTCATTAAGGTTCTCTCAGCCGAAAGCGAACAACACTTCGAAAATGTCTTCGCCGACATGGAGCTGGAGGCGTTACGCCATCTGGAGAGCAGAAAGATAAGAGCAGACAACGCGATGATCCTGAGAAGCTTGGACATGAGATACTATGGCCAGGGACATGAACTGGAGGTCATGGTTGGGAGGCCGTTCAAGGCCAGCGAGGCGTTAACCATGTTCGAGAATCTGCACGAAGCCGTTTACGGGTTCAGGCACAGCGGCGAAAACGTGGAGGCCACCGCTGCGAGGCTGAACGTCATCATCCCGAGAGCAAAGCCCAGCCTTCCAAAACCCAAAAACAGCGGAAAAAGCACAAAACAAGCCGAGAGAAAAGCATATTTCGGCGAATGGCTGGACACGCCCATCTACCACAGACAAGCTGTTCCAACCGGTTTTTCTCAGGAGGGTCCTGCGATAATCGAGGAGTATGACTCGACGACGGTCGTGCCTCCGGGATGGAGGGTCACCGTTGATGAGACAGGTTGCATGGTGATGAGGAAAACATGATGCTCGAAGTTGAGCTGGTGAAACACAGCCTCATCTACATCTCGGAGGAGATGGGTGTGGCTCTGCGCAAGTCCGCCTACTCGCCCAACATCAGGGAGCGAGCAGACCACAGCTGCGCGATACTCGATGCATCAGGAAGGCTCATCGGCCAAGCAGAACACATACCCGTCCACATAGGCTCCCTTCCACTCGGACTACGCAACACCCTCAAGTACCTCGAAGAGAAAGGTGTTGAGCCTCAAAAGGGTGACATGTATGTTTTGAACGACCCCTACATCGCCGGCACCCACCTCAACGACGTAACAACCATCAGGCCGATTTTCCATCATGATAGGCTCATAGCCTACGTGGCTAACAAGGCTCATCAAGTAGACGTAGGCGGCATGGACCCGTCTAGCATAACGATAAGAGCTGAGACGCTCTGGCAGGAGGGGCTCATCATCCCGCCCGTCAAGCTGATGGAAAAAAACATGCTTGTCGAAGACGTTCTCAACATAATCAGGGCCAACACACGAATGCCCGACGTAACACTCGGCGACCTAAGGGCGCAGGTGGCCGCCAACCTGATGGGTGAGAGAAAAATCCTAGAGCTGGTTGAGAAGGTTTCGCCGCAAGTCTTCAACGAAGCCGTCGAGGAAATTCTTCGGAGAACAAACAAAGCCGTGCTTAGGGAGATATCCGAAATGCCGCACACGAAATCAGCCGCCGAAGATTTCCTCGAGCTCGACGACAGAGACCTAACCATCCGCGCCGAAGTTGAGATAACCGATACAGGTTTTCACGTGAGCTTCGAAGGCACAGACGAACAAGTTGACAAACCGTTGAACGCTGTGCTGGGCGTCACGACAGCAGCCACAACCTACACGCTTCGCACGCTGCTGAGCCATGACATACTAATCAACGACGGGTTTCTCAAGCTCATCTCAATCCACGCGCCAGCGGGAACTTTGGTTAACCCTGTCAAGCCCGCTCCCGTGGCGGCTGGAAACCTCGAGACCAGTCAGCGGATAGTGGATGTTATCTACAGAGCTCTTTCACGAGTGATGCCCGACAAGGTTCCGGCGGCAAGCAACGGCAGCATGAACAACCTGATGATGGGCGGCGTCCACCCTGAAACTGGGCGGACGTGGGCGTTCTACGAAACAATAGGCGGAGGCGGTGGAGCACGGCCTGGGATGGACGGCGTCGACGGAATACACTGCCATATGACGAACACCCTCAACACGCCCATCGAGGTAATCGAACACTACTACCCTGTTATGTTCAAGTCCTACATGCTGAGAGACGGAAGCGGAGGCGAGGGCCGGTGGCGTGGCGGCATGGGAATCGAGAGAAGCTTCACGGCGCTTGCAAAAATACACGTATCCGTGATGGGTGAGAGAAGCCGTCACAGGCCTTGGGGGTCGATGGGGGGCGGAGAGGGTGCGGTGAGCGAATACCTTGTCGTAAAAGCAAGAGGAGAGGTTGTTAAGCTGAGGTCTAAGGACGTCACAACGCTAGAGCCGGGTGACACATTGGTCATACGGACCGCTGGAGGCGGGGGCTACGGCAAAAAAGAAGCCTAGACAAGGTTTTCGACGACAACGGCGCTCATTATCATCAGAAGCTGTGGGCTTGATAGCTTGAACAACAGGTAGGCGGTTTTCCTCCACGGCTTTACGAGCAACGCCAGCGAGGGAGCCAGCAGGACGGCGCCGCCCAAGACCGCCGCCACCACATATATCAGCCCGTATTTTTCAGGGTAGAGAAAATAGAGCAGAAAGGTGAACAGGACAGAGATGATGGTCGTCGAGGCTATACAGCGTATCGCTGTGGCCTGCGAGGTGACAACAGGCAGCATCGGAACATGCGCCCGGCTGTAGTCCTCTTTGTAGATCATGGCAAGGCTCCAGATGTGTGGTGGAATCCAGAGTACGATGAGCGCCGCAAGTATCCAAGCCTCAGCCGTTGGCCAAAAGCTTATCGAAGTGTATCCCGCCATCAGAGGCGCTCCCCCCGCATAGCTTCCCAAAATGATGTTCAGAGGCGTCCTCCTCTTCGCCCAAAGAACATACACAACCAGGTAGTCGAACATTCCTGACGCCATGAAGAAAAAAGCAACCAAGTTTATTGAGAACGCAAGCACAAGTGATAAGGCCATCAACGTCAAGCCGAAAACCAAGGCTTTCCACGGAGGGTTGATCAAGCCCTGCGGCAAAACCCTTCGGGACGTTCTGCTCATCATAGCGTCGAGCGACCTCTCCAAATAGTTTGAAGTAGCCTCAGTCCCAGCCACACCCAACGTTACAGCCAGCAAAGACTTGGTGAACAGAAGGGGTTCGGGGAAGCCGTTTGCCGCAGCTATAACCCCCGTGGCGCCGGTGAAGGCCAAAAGCCACCACACGTTAGGTTTAGTCAGCAGAAAATACGTCCTGAAAGTCGAGGCCACGTTCATCACAGCAACATTATTTCTTGAGATAGTATTTAACACTTCGTCATGATATTAAATGGTTGATTCGTGTTTCTTTTTTCTTGGTTTTTTCCTTAATACTCTGTTGCAGTAGGGGCATCTATCCCTGTTCTCGAACGTTTGACGGCATACGCTACAAAACGATTGTCCCCTATCATACTTTGGCTGACTGCCTGAAGGAATACATAGAGGCTCTTCATACTCTTTATAAGTGAATCGTGGTATCCCATCCTCAACCCACAGGT
>Ga0209289_100172_pt1 | contig 38768 bp, 34 predicted proteins | sample GXS110809BmetaG_FD_184121 | JGI IMG/M metagenome (GOLD analysis project Ga0209289, IMG submission 184121) | Hot spring microbial communities from Gongxiaoshe hot spring, China to study Microbial Dark Matter (Phase II) - GXS 110809B (SPAdes)... ...
GTCCCAATCCATTTGTTACCCTGCCCATCTATCGCAATTGCACTAACATAATTATATGGCAGACCTGAATTTGAAGTGTTATAAACCCTCCAGTTTACCCCATCAAACTTTGCTAATCCTCCTCCACCTGTCCCAATCCATTTGTTACCCTGCCCATCTATCGCAATTGCACTAACATAATTATATGGCAGACCTGAATTTGAAGTGTTATAAACCCTCCAGTTTACCCCATCAAACTTTGCTAATCCTCCTCCATCTGTCCCAATCCATTTGTTACCCTGCCCATCTATCGCAATTGCATAAACCCGATTATCTGGCAGACCTGAATTTGAAGTGTTATAAACAGTCCAGTTTACCCCATCAAACTTTGCCAGTCCACCATATGTCCCAATCCATTTGTTACTCTGCCCATCTATTGATATCGCAAAAACAGTATCACTTGGCAGACTTGAATTTGAAGTGTTATAAACAGTCCAGTTTACCCCATCAAACTTTGCCAGTCCATCATATGTCCCAATCCATTTGTTACCCTGCCCATCTATCGCAATAGCCCTAACATAATTACTCGGCAGTCCTGACCCCTTGGTATAGTTAACCTTCTCGCCAGTTAGCATATTTAACTTAACTAAACCACCACCATATGTCCCAACCCAAATATAATCCCCCTCAATTGCAAGTGCATGAATGTAATTACCACCAGCAGTGAAATTAATCCATTCTGGATTTTGTGAAAATGAAAAATTGAAAACTAAAATCAACCCCAAAATTTTTAATTTTTTCATTGTTATCCCCCTCCCATTTTTATGTTTTGTCTGCCTTCGAGTAAAATATAATAAAAAATTAATCATTTATCAATAGTATCTCCAGCTCACATCCGTTCATCTTTCAACTTTTTTCACTTTATCAAAACCATTTTCTTACTCGCCTCAAAATTATCAGCTTTAACTCTATAAATGTAAACCCCGCTTGGCAAATCATCAGCTCTAAACTTAACAACTCTTTCACCAGCCTCAAATTTCTCATCTTTGACGACTGTTTTTATCTTCCTCCCAGCTACATCAAAAACTTCAATCGTTACATTTGCTGATTTCGGAAGAGCAAACTTTATATTTGTCTCAATGTTAAATGGATTCGGATAATTTTGGTAAAGAACAAAATCTTTGGGTAATGTCTTTTGAAAACCAGTATCGGTGATGACCTGCAACCATCTTTCTCTTGCTCTTAAAACTGAATTTCTTAAAACCTTTAAACTATCACCACATACAATCGCAAAACCAATTTTCAAAGTATCATTGTTTTTAAAAATTCTCGTCCCACCCGAGATCACAACCGAAATATCACCTGCCCCAGCACTCGCTCTTCTCACTCCCTTATAACTTAACGCTTCCCACTTCTCAGATTTCGTAAATCCATCATAAATTCCCCAAAGTTCATCCCCAGCATTATTTATAAACCAAACCCCTTGCTCATCCAAATTTAAAAGAGCAACTCCCGTTAAAGTTTTTTCACCATTTGGATCAGTATCATAGATATAAACAAAATTCCCAACTTGATCATAAACCACGACATTATCATATGCGCTCCCAAGGTCAAAATCAAGGAATAAGCCAGCTCTGAAATTTTGATAATCAACCCCTGACCTGTTAATAATAGAATATTTAAGCAAAACGAAATTCATATCATCAAAAGTTTGATCAAATGCGAAGCTATTAAGCAAAACCTCAATCCCAACCCTATTTTGCCCAGGTGCGAGTGAATCTGTAAAGATTGAGAAGCCATCTTGAGCGGAGATTTCCCCGGGTGTTTTAAGATAAAAAGATGTTTTAGGTGAAAAATCGCTATTTTGTCTCTGTCCTGTCTCATCCCTTGCAACATCCACAATTTTTGAACTGCTGATTCCTGCCATAAAAGCACCTTCAAAAAGTAAATTATTCCCACCACGATAAATTAAACCCTTACCTTGCGTATTTGAAGGATAGTCATTGAAAGCAAGGTTACCACGACTTGTTACGGTTAAAGTTATGAAATTAGCATTATGATCCCTAAATGTAGGTCTAACAAAAACTTTGAAATACACGAAATCATTATATGAGCCAGAATAAATTTTAACGACGAACTTAACTGTGTAATTTTCAGGGGTATTGGGCAAAATTTTAAATTTAAACGGCTCATCTGAATTGTTTTTAGACTGTAAAGTTCCAAGAGAGCCTATCGTAAAAATCCCGCTTATTATCTGAACATAAGGGTCTGTGGTTTCAAGCTGTGCGACAAGATTTGAAGCCGAAGCGAGATAATTCTTAAAAGTTCCCTTAATTTGTATCACTTCACCAGGATCAATTGCGCCGTCTTTATTCCCAAGAGAATCATCAATCACAAAATCTTCAAATCTCACAGCTGGCGAGTTAATTGTTAAAGCTCTATATGCATTTACACGACCATAGCCAAGTTGATAACGATAACTTGGATTTTTATCATCTATAGGTTCAGCTGTAACCCTGATTTTTTCAGCCACTTGATCAGGTGTTAATTCAGGGAACTTTGCTCTCACAAGCCCAGCGATTCCAGCCACAAGCGGACTTGCCATTGAAGTCCCGGTTAAATTTGTATATGTATCGTTATACCAGGTGTTAAAAATTCCACCATCAACAGAAAAAACTCCACCTGGGGCACAAACATCAACTGTTTCTCCAAAATTTGAATAACCAGCTTTGACATCATTTGAGTCAACAGAGGCAACGCTTAACACATGCTTATATCCAGATGGAGAGTGAAATTCATCACTTCTATTATTTCCAGCAGCAGCAACAACGAGCGCACCCTTTGAAGTGGCATAATTGATTATCTCCTGTTCAAATCTTGAGCCACCCCCACCACCCCAACTACAATTTATAACTTTTGCACCATTATCAACCGCATAAACGATACCCTCATAACCATAGTAAATTAAATTATCTGAATCATCATCAATAGAAACCTTAACAGCCATAATTTTACACTTAAAACCAGCGCCCGCAACCCCTATGCCATTATTCGTCACAGCAGAAGCAATGCCCGCAACATGAGTCCCATGAACTGGCTTCTTCTCGCTCGGGTCATTGTCTTGCTTTGCCCTATCGTTGTTAAAATTATCTTTTCCCCCGAAATCCCAACCAATAAAATCATCAACATAACCATTCTGATCATCGTCAATTCCATTGTTTGGAATTTCCCTCCAATTACGCCATATATTTGCCGAAAGATCAGGATGATCAAGGTCAATCCCCGTATCAACAATACCAATCACTATATTTGTATCACCTTGGGTTATATCCCAAGCAAGTGGAATTTCAACCTTCCCGAGATACCATTGACGGCTTAAAAAATATGGATCATTTGGAACAAAACAAGGTTTATAAATATAATGTGGCTCAGCGTATTCAATGCTTTTAAGTCGTGAAAGCTTTGAAATGACGAAGTTAACATCCATCATCTCCGAAAAACGAACAATATAAAATAAGCTTAAATCTGGCTCATCACTTTTTAACAATTTCCCCTCATGATTCGGAAACATCTTCTCAACTGATTTTATCCCAAGTTGAACAGCCACATTGTTAAATTCATCTATTTCAACTTTTCTCAAACCAAGCAAATTTCTGTATTCCGCTTTAAACTTAACAATCGCAATCCCAGGTATAAACAAACGCTCGTTGTCACCTTGTCTATAAAAATTTTTTACCGTCGCAAACCCAACGAATTCAAAATTATCTTCGCTGTAAAAGAAAGGTGAAACAAGCAACACAATCAAGCAAAAAGAGAACAACAAAAAAAGACGCATTGACAACCTCCCAATTTGAATTTAAATTTCATCGCCCAAATCAAAATGAAAAACCAAAACCAGCTGAAAGGACATTAACACTTCCAATTGAATAATCAACATTCAAATCAAAAATTGCCAGACCCAGTTTCAATCCAGCAGTCGCCCTGAAATTATTTTTCCCCTTTAAACTTAAACTTATTTCCTGCGGTGTCCCAATAGGTGGTTCATAACTATAATTTATATCAGCCGAAAATGTTTCATATCCAACACCTCCATAAAGTGTGAAGAAAATAAAACTTTTGCTCGCATGAGCGTTTACGCTCAAAGCAGTCGCCTTAAGATAATTTCCAATTTTTAATTGTTGATACACACCTTGAATTGCAACATTTACTGGAAACATCGGAATATACTGGCTTATGCTGTGCCCCAAACCAATCCCAAGAAGATTGACGCTTCCAATGTCATCATTAATTTTTATTAAGGGAACAAATCTAACAAGAAGTTCAGAATTCATCGTTGATAAGCTTACCTGTGAAACAGCAAGCGGAACAAGGGTCAAACCAATACCACCAGGTAAATCAACATCTTGAAGATTTCTATACCTTGTTCTTGCCCCACCATCCTTTTTCCCCAAAACTGTTGCCGTTTTGACACTTGAAGGATTATAATCCGAACCAAGCTCAGCTGTAAATTCTTTCATAGACGACGGAACAAAAACAGCCATACCCTTAACGCCAACATAAAATCCGAAAAGTTTGCTCATAGATGCAGTATGATAAAGCCCAGAATTCAAATTTGCTCCCATTACATCAACAAGCGGTTGAATGTAACCTTTAACTGCAGACTCAGGGAGTTTAGTTAAATTATTATCAACCTGCGCTGAAACAGTTGAAAACAAAACAATAAAAATGCCAACTAATATGATAATGCGGTTCATCTTTCGCCTCCTTTTTGTTTTTTAATTAACTTACCCTTTCAAGAACAAAATTAGTAAGTTTTATCAGAGACTCCTTTGCTGGTGATTCAGAAAAATCAACGATAAATTGTTTCGCCCTCTCGAGGTAATCTTCGGCTACCTTCAAAGTATAATCAATTCCTCCATACGCTTTGACAAAATCAATCACAAAATAAATATCCTTAATCTTTGGATTATTTTTTATGATTTTAATCACACGCCGAGCCTCTTTTCCAGGTGAATTCTTCAAAGCGTAAATTAATGGTAAAGTTATCTTACCCTCCCTTATATCTGAACCAACTGGTTTCCCCGTAATATTACTATCACCCATATAATCAAGCAAATCATCACGCAATTGAAAAGCGATTCCTAAATTTTCCCCAAAATTTTTAAGCTTATATGCCACGCTCTCATCATCAGTTGCGCTCACGGCACCGAGCTCGCAACAAGTTGAGATAAGAGAAGCCGTTTTATCCGAAATTATTCTAAAATATATTTCCTCGTCAATGCTATTTCCCCTTGCACTTTGAATTTCAAGCAATTCCCCTTCGCTCATTCTTCTTACCGCTTCACTTGTTATATGGAGGAACTTATATTCCTTGTTCTTTAAGGATAAAAGTAATCCCTGAGCCAGAAAGAAATCACCAACGAGGACAGCAACTTTGTTCCCCCAAATTGCATTTAACGAAGGGAAACCACGCCTCATATCGGATTCATCCACAACATCATCATGGATAAGAGTTGCGGTATGAAGAAGCTCAACAAGCGTAGCTGCATGAAAAGTTGATTCATTTATATCTCCAACGAGTTTTGCGGATAGAAAAACGAGCGTTGGTCTTATTCTTTTCCCCTTCTGCCTTAAAATATAATGAACAATTATGTTAAGAAGCTTAACCTTTGAAAACATCGTCCTTTTAAAAGAACGCTCAAATTCAATAAGCTCTTCCTTGACGGGCTGTATAATTTCATTTAAATTCACATTTTTAACAATTTTGTTTTTAAATTTTAGGTTTTTTTCCTGTAAGCTGAACGACAAATATGCTAATTTCATAAAGCAAATAAAGGGGGATTGCAAGAGTGGCTTGACTTGCGATATCAGGTCCTGGGGTTAACACAGCAGCTATTATCAAAATTACAACAACAGCATGCTTTCTATAATGCCTCATGAAAGCAGGCGTTAATATGCCAATCCTACCAAGAAAAAATGAAAGCATCGGAAGCTCAAATACAATCCCGGATGCAAGAACAAGCCCGATGACAAAACTCATATACTCATTTATTGCAATTATATTTTTTATTTCCCCGCTTCCAAACCCAGCAAAAAATTTTAACGAAACGGGAAGAAGAACAAAATAAGCGAAAACTATTCCAGCAAAAAAACAAAAAGATGAAAAAAGCACTATCCATAAAACATATTTCTTTTCCCGTGGCAATAAACCTGGCTCAACAAATTTCCAAAATTGATAAAGCGTGAAAGGTAAACTCAAAACAAATCCAGAAATGACAACAACCTGCATATAAAGCATAAATTGACCGTAAGGCTTGAGATTCTGAAGTTCAAACCCAGCTTTTTTGGCTGGAACAATCAAAATCCCATTAACTATTGTATCACTGAAAAGAGCACAAAATATAACTCCAACAATAATCCCAAGCAACGACTTTATAATCCTTGACCTCAACTCCTCAAGGTGCTCCCAAAATGTCATCTCCTTTTCATAAACCTCAACTTCATTAGCATTTGCATTCTTCGTATCAATCTCAGCCATCTTCCTTCAATTTTTTCGTTGAACTTGTTTTGATTAAGTTAAACAATTAAAGAGTAAAAATCAATTTTAATGACATCAAGCTCATTTGAGCAGTATGATTAATTTTCTTAAATTTACGCCGATAATTTATTTGTGAAAATAAAAACAAAGCTAAAATGGAAACAATCAAGGTTGCATTTCTATGGCATCAACATCAACCCTATTATAAAGAAGATGGCGAATATCTTCTACCGTGGGTCAGATTCCATGGAATTAAAGATTACTGGGATATGGTAAGAATACTTGATGACTACCCAAAGATAAAACAAACATTTAATCTTGCCCCTTCACTCATCATCCAAATCATAGACTATGTCAAAAACAAAGCTGAAGATAAAATTCTTAAGCTCACACTAAAAAAAGCCCAAGAACTTACAGAGGACGACAAATTTGAAATTTTGAAAAACTTCTTCATGGCAAATTTTGATAGAATGATAAAACCTTATCCAAGATATCTTGAACTTTTCAACAAACGTGGCGGATTTTCATACAACACGGAAAAATTTGAAGAAGTAAGCCCCAACTTTACAGAGCAAGACTGGCTTGACCTCCAAGTTTGGTATAACCTCGTTTGGGTTGGCGAATATAGCAAATACGATGAACCATTTAAAAGATTTTTTGAAAAAGGAAGGAATTTTACAGAAGAGGAAAAACAACTCTTAATTCGGGGACACTATGAAATTTTATCCAGGATAATTCCAAAACATGTTGAAGCCCAAGAAAGAGGACAAATTGAAGTTAGCATAAGCCCCTTTTATCACCCCATTCTGCCATTGCTATGCGATAATTCAATAGCTAAAATTTCCTCACCTGATATAAAACTGCCAGCTAAAAAATTTACACATCCAGAAGATGCCGATGCCCAAATAAAAAAATCAATTGCACTTTACACTGAAATTTTTGGTAAAATGCCAAATGGAATGTGGCCAAGCGAGGGAAGTATAAGTGAAGAGGTTCTAAACCTAATGGCTGAAAATAAAATTAAATGGACAGCATCAGATGAAGAAGTTCTGTTTAAATCCCTTGCCCTTGAAAACGATAAAACAAAAAACATTGACAGGCTCAAAATTTACAAACCGTATTATATCAAAACTCCATTTGGAGAAATTAAAATTGTCTTTAGAGATCGCATACTCTCCGACTTGATTGGATTTGTATATTCAAGCTGGAACCCTGACGATTCAGCGCGCGACCTTGTAAATAGAATTTTAAAAATTCGTGATGATATAATAAAAAACGAAGGTGAAGAAGCACTGAAAAACTCAATCATAAGTATAATCCTTGATGGTGAAAATTGTTGGGAATATTACCAAAGCGATGGAAAAGATTTTTTAAGAACACTTTACTGGCTAATTTCAAACGATGAGAGAATTGAAACTGTAAGATTAAATGATTTCCTTGCAAACGCCGAAGCAGTTGAATTGAAAAAGGTTTTCCCTGGTTCGTGGATAAACGCAAATTTTAAAATCTGGATAGGACACGAAGAAGATAACAGAGCATGGGATTTGCTTAAGCAGACCCGTGATTTCCTCACCCGTGAGATCTCAAAAGGCAAACATAGTGAAGATAAAATCAAAAAAGCATGGGAAGAAATTTATATTGCCGAGGGAAGCGATTGGTGTTGGTGGTTCGGAGATGAACATGTAACCGCACAAGCGGACGAATTTGATATGCTCTTCAGAAAACATTTGATAAGGGTTTACGAGATACTTGGAGCTGAACCACCAATTGAACTTCTACACCCAATCAAACGCAAATTTGTTAAGTTCTTTATTGTTGAACCAAAGAAATTTATTTACCCAACGGTTGATGGCTCAAGAACACGAAACTATGAATGGGAAGGAGCGGGTTATTACGATGTCGCACAAACTGGAATGACAATGCATCAAACATTTACAATTGTAAAAAGAATTTACTTCGGATTTAACGAAGCAAATTTCTTTATCAGAGTTGACACATCAAAAGATTTAACCCAAAACCATAAAATTGAAATACACTTCATTGAACCATGCGAAATAAGGATTGAATTTAATCACGAAGGCTTCTCTGTAAGAAAAATTGGGAGAAAAGATAAACAGGAGATATTTGAGATAAAATACGCATTTAAAGAAATTTTTGAATTTGCAATAAGCAGAAAAACATTGTGCGCAGAAGGAGAAATTTCAAAAGTTAAATTTCACATTCATGTTTATGAAGATCACAAAGCGATTGAAAAATGGCCAAAGGAAGAATCAATCGTTATAAATTTTAAAAATAAAGCCCAATGAATGGGCAGGCACCCCTGCGTCACACGAGATTGATTGCCTACCGTTGCTCCCTTCCGGGCCTGGCGGGGTTCAGCAACATCCCGTTGCGCAGGACCTTACCCAAACATTGGGCAATCGTGCCCGGGACCGGACTCGAACCGGTACGTCCCTTTCGGGACACAGGATTTTAAGTCCTGTGCGTCTACCATTTCCGCCACCCGGGCATAACTTTTTCAAAATTTAAAAAACCATACCTTTAAAATCAAGTTATCTGGAAGCGTGAGAGAACCGGTCTCATATGTTTAAAAATCATCCACAAAAATATTTAAATTTCCCCAAACTATTCAGTAATCCGCCAAAAAGTTTATTATATCATCAAGCGTCCTCCCCACTATGAGATGCCACCTGTTATCCAACTTCATAAGAACCGCCGATATGAATATACGATCCGCTTTAATAATTATCTCCCCACCCCCAGTCTTATATAAAGTTGCACCCTCAAGCAAAATTATATCATCTTCATTTATAAACTCAAATATCCGCCTATGAGAACCCCCATCAAACCCCTCTATCAAACCAGGTGTCACCTTTATAACTTTAACATTCTCAATAATGTTCACTGACGAAACACCAAGACCATGAAGAATCCGCCTTGCTTCTAAATTGGAATAAATCTGGGAAAATGAAAAAGAGTTCAAAAAGATTAACAGAAAAACAACATAGAAAAGATAAAAGCGATAATGATAAACCTCAGAATCTTTATGGCAAAAATCAGAATGTTTAAGACGAAGCATGTTTTAAATCTCCACTATATTTTTCCTTTGCAAACTTTGAAGTTGTTTTTCTATTTAAAATTAAAAATTCAACAAAAAATATCAAAAGCAACAAACCTATGTTAAATTAACAAAATCTCTCAAAGTGCCAATATCTCTAAATGATCAACCTTAAACCATTTGCTCTTTACAATTTTCACTTTTTCTTCCCAGCCTGCGATTTCCACAGCTCATAATTTTTTCTAATATCTTGCAAAACTTCAATATCAATTAAATCATCATTTCTGATCCTGACATCATAATTTTCCCAGCCCATAAAGTTTTGTAAAGATTTTTTCGTCTTTTCATCAAAAACCCCGTTCACTGGTCCATCGTAAAACCCGCGATCTTTCATAATTTGCTGAAGCTCCCTACATATCTTATCATCTATTTTTATGAGATTTTTAGGATCGCTCTTAAAGAAGTAAAGTTTATGGAGTTGATAAAGGCGTTGAAGCTCTTCTAAAGGTTTTGGGTGATCGTAAATACTTATATCAATGTAATTATCCATTGTGCTATCATAACCTGCTCCTTTTTTAACAACGAGCAAAGCAGCGGACTGTTCACCTCGCCTATCACCACCAGCTTTCCCACCTGCAACAAGAGCTGCTACAAGCCGATCTGCAAGAGTTCCTTTTGTCTCTTCAAATGTTTTTGCCATAGCTTCAACTGTTCTTTGATCAACAAGTATATTCCCCTGCACCGCATAATATTTACCAACTATTAACTCTCCTTTCCCTCCATATTTCTTTTCATTTCCATAGCCCACAATTCCACCAGCCCAATCAAAGCATTCTTCTCCAGTCCAGCATGCCGAGTTCCCCTTAAAATCAACAATCCCAACCTGTCTTACTGCTTTTTGCGGGTCATTTTGCAGAAGAATTTGCAACGCCTGCTCAGCTGTTGCCCCATTTTCAAGAAGTGCAAGCCCAACAGGACCATATGCAACATTCGCAAAGCTTTGTGTTGCGATTGCCCCAACATTTGCCTTTGCCCATGGAACAATTGGTCTCACATTTGGAAATTTTGACTGCACCGCAACCCCAGCTTCATTCGCCTGTGGATCAAAAGCAACAATTGAAAATGTCGCGCATATCTTCGGCTCAATAAACTTAGATGAGAAATTAACAAATAGTAAAACCAAGAGCGCAACCACAAAAATTGAAACCAACCTCATTTTAGCACCTCCATTTGTTTAATTTTATAAACTGGAAAAATTACCTTTCTTTTATCTTCAATTTCACGCCCCAAAAACTCATCAAAGAAATTCCAATTTACAAACCCATCGTCGCTTTCTGGCTCAAGAAGATAAAAAATTAAATTTAACTTCGGCTGTCTTACCGAAACATAATAATAACCACTGTCAATCTCAATTTCAACATCCTCATAATGACCAAACAGTCTCGCTTCGTTATGTCCTTGAAACTTCCTCTCCGAATACTTAACACTATCAATGATGAAAACTTCTGCAATCGCCCTAAATTTATCTTTAACCCGCTCAACGCTTATCCCATGTTCAAGGAGTTTGTCCGCTACATTTTTAAATTCAGTACTGAAAACATAAGCAAGCGGAACTAACCTCTTTTCAACAATTTTAAACTCACCAAAATTTTTTGTCTCAAAAACCTCAAGCTTCTCGTTTACTCTTCTTTTTTTCTCCCCTGTCAATGTATCAACATATTCAATCAACCTATAACCATAAATTTTTTCCAGTCTGTCAAATTCCTTTACCTGAAACCTTATCCCAAGAGAGTCAACTTCCCCAGAAACAGAGATCTCATCTGCTTCTTTTATCAAATTCATAATCTTTTTGCGATTTTTCACTGCAAACCTTAAAATTTCCTCAATAAATTTTTCAGTCGCATCAATTCTCGTTCTAAAATCTGCATAAGCATATGCTTCACTCAAAATTGCAATACGATTCATCAATCCAATATAATTGGTCCCAAATCTCGGTCTGTGATCAAAAGTTATCCAACCCTTTGATGGATCAAGAGGATCAATAAAATTACCATAGTAATAAATTCTGTAGCCATAATTTTCCCACATCCGCTTCGTTATCTCAGGGAATAGCTCTTCTCTCACAAAATTTGTGACCTTTGAATTACTATTCGGATTTAATCCAGTTGCATATGTCAAGACATAACCATGATACGAACCATTTGTTGTATGGCAATCAATCACAATGTGTGGAAGCCATCTGTTGATCACATTAATTATGAGAGACCTTACTTCAGGGGTTTCAAGTTTTGTAAAGTCACGATTTAAGTCAAGACCTTGTGAATTTTCTCTTACCCCGACCCCTCCTTCAGGTCCATTCTGGTGTGCCCTGTTGCTTTTGCTTATTTTTTCATTTCCATCGGCATTTAAAATTGGAACAGTAAGGACAACGGCATCATCAAGAAGCTTTTTTAAATTCTCATCAAGGTGAAATTTTCTAATTATATGTAAAATCGCCTCTTTCCCTTCAACTTCACCAGCGTGGATGTTCCCAATAATCAAAATAATGATTTTATCAGAAACTCTTTTGTCTTCCGGTGACGAAATCTTTGGATCCGAAAGTATTACAAGAGGCAAATCACGTCCCTCATAACTTTTTCCAAACATAGTCACACTCGCAATTGGACTTGACTTAACAACTTGATCTATAAAGTTAATCACATCAGAATATGTTGATGTTTGAGTATAATTACTTAACTCCGCACGAGATTTTGGAAATTCTCCAATTTGAAGCATTAATGAAATTATCAGCAAAAGCATCTCTCATTTTTGCCTTATTATATATTCAAGTCCCTCTGGGCTAAAACTTACAAGTTTAAGATATTCAGGTAAGATTATTTGAGGTTTAACAAGCCCTGTTTTATCGTTTAACACATCATGATAGCTTACAAGAACTTTTATAACTGTGTCTTTGTCAAGCTCTAATGGAACGACCTTGGAAATAGTTCCCCTCACGACAACTTTTATATCAGGTGGGAAAAGTATAACTTCTTTATCAGCCGGGATTCCAGTAACATGCACCGCAACGACAAATTCACGCTCAACAATTTGCTCAACCAGAAACTTAACTTGAGCGAAGTCGCTACTTATCTTTATCAGTTTTTGATTCGGATTCAGAATTTTAACTTTAGTATTGACTTCCTGTCCTATTTTATCAATCAAAATTTTATCTGTAAACACTGAATCAATTTTTGACACCATTGATTCGGGTCCAGAAACCACAACGCTATCTGGGAAAATTTTTGGGGGATATGCGAAGCTGTTATTTTCATTTTTCAACTCATATGAAAGCACAACTGGAACTTTCTTTTCCATTCTCTGTTCAAGTTCAAAACTTAATGTATCAGGTTCAATTCCAACGAAGTTAACATCTTTAGGAAGTGAAATTTGAACACGGGGATTATTAAGCAGATTAAGGTGCAATGTTTTGTGTATATTTGAGAGATCAATTGAGACATGTGGTTTGGATAAAAAATAAAAGGGCAGGATTTTCCAACCCCGCCCTTTTAATCTGATATTGACAAATTCAGGGTAATCATTTTTAATTGCTTTTTCAGGACGGAGATTTTTTATCAAAATCCTCGCCTTGAAACTATCTTCATATTCACCATTGAGATTAACAATTAACCAAAGAAGAAAAGCAAAGGCAAATGAAATGATAAATGAGATATATCTTTTCATTTAGCTTCAACCAAACTTCGCTTTGATAATTTTTTCAATAAGTTCTTCCTTTGTCGCCTTTGAAATTTCACGTCCTGTTAATTCAATATCCTCAATTCTCCTTGCTATAGAACGAAGTTGCATCACACTAAAATTTTCAAGATAAGAACGAAGTTCATCTGGGGATTTTGCTTCAGGCAAATCAACTGGGTCAGCTTGCAATTTCCCGCCCGCAATTTGGTATGGTTTCTCTGGATAAATTAACATTTCAAGATCATCAATTGGTCTTGGGATGACATGGACTGATACAAGTTCGCCAACTCTTTGAGCAGCTGCTGCACCCGCATCAACCGCTGCTTTAACAGCTGCAACTTCACCAATTATCTTAATCGTCACATAACCACCCCCGATATATTCCTTTCCAACCAATTTAACATTCGCAGCTTTGCAAGCTGCATCTGCTGCTTCAATTGCAGCTACAAGCCCTCTTGTTTCTATCATTCCCAATGCATATTCAATCATAAATTTAAACCCGATTTTGATTTTTTAACTTTTATTTTCCTTCGGGTCGCTTTGGCAAAATGAGCTCAACATCCGCATGCGGTCTTGGGATGACATGGACTGATACAAGTTCGCCAACTCTTTGAGCAGCTGCTGCACCCGCATCAACCGCTGCTTTAACAGCTCCGACATCTCCACGAACCATTACTGTTACATATCCACCACCAATTACTTCTTTACCAATCAAAGTTACCTTCGCAGCTTTACACATCGCATCAGCTGCTTCAATAGCTCCAACTAAACCCTTTGTTTCAATCATCCCAAGTGCATCAAGTGTTTCTGCCATGGGGAAGTTCCTTATTTTGTTTTTGTTTCAGCATCTGAAAAAATATAATCACTTGTTTTTAAATTATCAAGTTAGGACGTAATCACATTGCGCTTATTCTTTTCACCAAAGTGCGAAAATAGCACCTTTATAATTTTTCTTCAGCTCCTTTAAACTATCTCCTCCAAACTTTTCAAGCACCGCGTTTGCGATAACTGGCGCAATCACAGATTCAGCAATTATACTTGCTGATGGAACTGCGCAAAAATCTGAACGCTCATACCTTGATTTTACAGGCTTCAACTTTTTTAGATCAACACTGTTAAGACCTTTTATAACAGTTGAAATTGGTTTCATCGCTACTCTTAATACTATCGGTTGACCATTTGTCATCCCACCTTCAATTCCACCTGCGCGATTTGTTTTACGATAAATTTTCCCATTTTTTACGAAGATCTCGTCATGAACCTCTGAACCAAATTTTGTTGCATTCTCAAACGCTGGACCTATTTCAACTCCCTTTACAGCTTGAATTGACATAATTACCTGCGCAAGTAATCCATCAAGCCTTCTGTCCCACTGCACATAACTTCCAAGACCAATTGGCAATCCAGTGACAATAACTTCAAAAACACCACCAACCGTATCCCCATTTTTCATTGCATTTTTTATGACTTCTTTCATCTTTTTTTCAACAGACTTATCCAAACACCTTACTTCAGACTCGTCGGCAGACAAGCTCACCTCAAGAGCCCCTTTCGGTTTGTGGATTAATTTTTGAATTTTCTTATCAAGTTTGTTCCTATCCTCAACTTTCACATATCCAATTTGAACAACATGGCTTCCAATGAAAATCCCCATCTCCTCAAGCAATTTTCTCGCAATTGAGCAACACGCAACCCTTATTGCTGTTTCCCTCGCGCTTGCGCGTTCAATCACATCTCTTATATCATCAAACCCATATTTGAAATAACCAGCTAAATCAGCATGACCAGGACGAGGTACAGTTATTTTCTCTATTACATCATCAATCTCCTCAATTGACATCTTACTCTTCCAATTTCCCCAATCTCTATTCTTAATCATCAAAGCAATTGGACTTCCAAGCGTTTTGCCAAACCTAACTCCAGAGATAATTTCAACTTCATCACTTTCAATTCTCATCCTTCCCCCACGACCATAACCCATTTGTCTTCTTTTGAGATGAAAATTTATATACTCAACACTTATCTCAAGTCCCGCAGGGATTCCCTCAATAATTCCAACAAGTGCTTTTCCATGAGATTCCCCAGCAGTTAAAATCCTTATCATAAACAAAATTTTACTTTTTTAAAAAAGTTAAAAAAGCATCATTCTATTTGCAAATAAATTCATCCGAAACTATATTTTAAAAGAAAACCCATGCAAAAACAATTGGAGGTGAAACCATGATTCTCGCAACCGAAATCAGGGAAGGAATGGCATTAAGAATTGAGGGAACAATTTACAAGGTAATTGAAGCGAAAGTTCACGCAGGAAGCGGACAAATGCAGGGTTTTGTGTCAACACGACTTTTAAATCTCTCAACTGGACACTATACCGAAAGAAGATTTAGAACGGATGAAAAAGTTGAAGATGTTGAACTTATAAGAAAACCAATGGAATATATTTATAACGACGGCGATCTATTTTACTTTATGGATCCGCAAACTTATGAGCAGGTCGGCGTCCCAAAAGAAGCCCTTGGAAACTTCGCAAAGTTTCTAAAAGAAGGAACAAAAGTTGATGTTGAATTTCTTGGTGATCAGCCGATAAGCGTGAGATCACCAAAAACAGTTGATCTTAAAGTTGTCTTAACAGGTTCAGGAGTTAAAGAGGCACAGGATAACACAATGAAAAGCGCAACACTTGAAAACGGAATGGAAATCCTTGTTCCACAGTTCATTAAAGAAGGCGAAATTGTAAGAGTTGATGTTGAAACAATGCGGTATGTTGAAAGAGTAACCCAGAAAAAGGTTTAATTACAAATATCTCACTCAACTCAAAGATATGTAAAAGACAAAAGTTTAATTTTTTGCTTGATTACCCAAGACAGCCTTGAATTGAAGTGACCGTTCAAACCTTCTAAATTCATCCTTTTAATTTCCTATCCTACTCTGCCTCCAAATTATACCCACCTTTTGGGAAGGCTCTAATAGTTTTTGGATAGCCATAAAATCGCTTGATATATTGGCAAATTTTTCTTATATTTTTTAACAGATAAACAAACTTACAAAAAGTTTTTTAAATGAAACTTCCAAAGCAAATAGAAAGGTTTTGCGAGTATTGCGGAGGCAAACAAAAGTTTAAGTTCAGAGGGAATTTTGAAGCCGAACCCGATACCAAGTTTTGGTACGTATGCCAGAAATGTAAGCATGTCGTCCTCGTTCCCGTTGATGAGTTAAACATTCAGCAAAACTCAAACGCACAAGAAAATTACAGAATTTATTCTTCGGAGGAAACTTATGAAGTTGGGGAATTAATTTATCATACAGAGTGGCAAGATTATGGTAGAGTTAAAAAGAAAGAAGTTTCTTCAAGCGGTTATAGCATAATTGTTGTTGAGTTTGAAAAACTCGGTCAAAAAAAACTTATTGAAAATTTCAAACAATAAAAAAAGCGAGGTGATAAAATTGGTAGGAATAATAGTTCAGGAAGGCGAATCAATTGACAAAGCCTTAAAAAGGTTCAAAAAGAAATACGAACAAGCTGGAATTATGCGAGAATTCAAGCGGAGAACTTTTTACACACCGCCTTCCGTCAAGAAGAAGATGAAAAAAGCTAAAGCAATTCGCAGAGCTCAGCGCATGATGATGGAGCAATTATAATCAAAAACAAATTTTGCACTAATTGTGAACAAGAAGAAAAAGCAGGTGCTGAAGAAACATAGGAAGAAGGAGAGAAAAAGAAAAGAAAAAATGCGCAAGCTCAGAGAAATGCTTGCTCAAATGAAACAACAGGAGCAAGTTCAGGAAACTCAAGGTTAATCATGCCTTGGGGAAAAGTTCTTCTAAAAAATGTAATGAATAAGTTTTCCTTCGGAACGAGCTGAATGAGATGAATTCTACTATGATATTATTAGTTTGGGATTTCGCTTACTTATTGCTCGTTCCGAAGGAACTTTATTTTTTATAAAAACAGATGCCTCAAGCCAACTATGCCTCAAAACAATAAATTGTGGAAGAAAAAAATAATTGGATATGCCTATACCTTTGATGATGTCCTCCTTGTCCCTGCAAAGTCAAGTGTTCTTCCAAGAGAAGTTGATGTGTCAACCAAACTCACAAAAAATATAAAATTGAACATACCCCTCGTAAGTGCAGCAATGGATACAGTTACAGAATCTGAAATGGCGATAGCCATAGCAAGAGAAGGTGGAATTGGGATCATACATAAAAATATGACGATTGAAAGACAGGCAAATGAAGTTGATAAAGTAAAACGATCTGAAAGCGGAATGATTTTAAACCCGATAACATTGACCCCAGATAGAAAAGTTCGTGAAGCGCTTGAACTAATGAGCCATTACAAAATCTCCGGAATACCTGTGGTTGATTCTAACGGGAAACTTGTGGGGATTCTTACAAATCGTGATTTAAGATTTGAACCAGACCTTGATGCCGAAATTTCAAAGTATATGACAAATTCAAATTTGATAACTGCTCCTGTTGGAACGACGCTTGAAGAAGCTGAAAAAATTTTGCAAAAACATAAAATTGAAAAACTCCCCGTCGTTGATAAAAATGGCTATCTTCGTGGTTTGATAACATTTAAAGATATTCAGAAAAAGAAAAAATATCCAAATGCATGTAAAGATGAGCTCGGACGCCTTAGAGTTGGCGCAGCTGTTGGGATTAGATCAGATACCATTGAAAGAGTTGAAGAACTTAAAAAAGCAGGGGTTGATGTGATAGTTATTGACACTGCCCACGGACACTCAAAAGGTGTCATAGAGATGTTGAAAAAAATCAAGAAAAAATTTCCAGAGCTTGATGTTATCGCTGGAAATGTCGCAACAGGAGAAGCAACTATTGACCTTATAAAAGCCGGAGCAGATGCAGTTAAAGTTGGCATTGGACCTGGATCAATTTGCACCACAAGGGTTGTCACGGGTGTTGGGGTCCCGCAAATCACAGCTATTATGAACTGTGCAGAAGTCGCAATGAAATACAAAGTTCCCATAATTGCAGACGGTGGAATAAAACAAACTGGCGATATCGCAAAAGCAATTGCAGCTGGTGCTGACTCCGTTATGATAGGTGCTTTATTTGCTGGAACCGAAGAAAGCCCTGGTGAAAAAGTTTTGTACGAGGGACGCAGTTATAAAGTTTATAGAGGAATGGGCTCAATTGAAGCAATGAAAGCTGGAAGCAGCGATAGATATTTCCAAGATGTTGAAGATGATATTAAAAAACTCGTCCCCGAGGGAATTGAAGGAAGAGTTCCATACAAAGGTCACTTAAGTGATGTTGTTTATCAAATGGTCGGTGGATTAAAATCAGCAATGGGTTATTGTGGCGCAAGAAACATTGAAGAAATGAAAACGAAAACAAAGTTTATTCTTATGACAAACGCTGGGCTAAGGGAAAGCCACCCGCATGATGTGATCATCACAAAAGAAGCCCCAAATTACAGCATATCAAATCTTTGAACGAAATGTCTGAATTAAATCTAAAACTTGAAAAAGTTCGGGAAAAACTTGACCAATTAAAAATTGAAGCAATTTTAATAACCCATCTCCCAAACATACGATATCTAACTGGATTTACAGGCTCCTCAGCTATTTGCATCATAACAAAAAATGAAGCCTTTTTTATAACCGACTTCCGATATAAAGAACAGTCAAAAGAACAAGTAAAGGGTTTTAAAAGATTCATCGCCACAGGAAAAACTTTGCTTGATTTAATTCAAGAGAAAAATATCTTTGATAAATTTAAAAAAATTGGGGTTGAATCACAGCACATTCCCCTCTCATTCGTTCTTGAATTGAAGAAAAAATTTAGAGATGTAAAATTTATACCAACAAAAAATTTCATTGAGGAAATTTCTGCAGTTAAAACCCATAGCGAAGTTGAAAAAATAAAATTTGCAATAAAAATAAGCGAAAAAGTTTTTGAAGAAATTTTAAATATCATCAAGCCAGGAATTTCTGAACTTGAAATCGCCTCCGAAATAACTTACCTTCACAGAAAATTTGGAGCCGAGAAAGATGCATTTGACATAATAGTTGCAAGCGGGTGGAGAAGCGCTTTACCACATGGAGTTGCAACAGATAAAAAACTCAAAAAAGGCGAACTTGTTGTGATTGACTTCGGATGCGTCTATGATGGCTATCATTCCGACATAACAAGAACTATCTCCATAGGAAAAGCAAAACCAGAAGCCAGAAAAATTTATCAAATTGTCCTTGACGCCCAAGCAAAAGCAATTGAAAAAGTCGGCAAAGGAGTTAAAGCCAATGAACTTGATTCCGTTGCAAGAAATTACATAAAACAAAAGGGTTATGGCAAATTTTTCGGACATTCGCTTGGACACGGAATTGGAATTGAAATCCATACCCTTCCAAGAATAGCTCCTAAAAGTAATTATATTCTTCAAGCTGGGAATGTTATCACAATTGAGCCAGGAATTTACATACCAGGGTTTGGAGGTGTCAGAATTGAAGATGATATATTAGTAGATTCAAACGCTTCAATTTTAACTTCATTGCCAAGAAACTTAATTGAAGTTTAATGATTAGAAAAGTTTTGATGATAACTTATCATTTTCCTCCTGTAATTTACGGCTCAAGCTTTAGGGCTTTTAACTTCGCAAAACATCTTAAAGATTACAATTGGTTTTCTTCAATCTTAACACTCAATCACTCTATATTCCCAGCTTTGAAAGATTTTACACTTACTGAAGCTCTTAAGGAAAGCAATGTTAAGGTATATGCAGTAAATCTTATTAAACCTTTCTCAAAAATCGCATCTTTAAACTTCCCCAAAACCAAGAAAGAACTTATCCCGAAGATTCTGTTATATACCGCTAAAATTTTCGGCGTGGTTGAGCCAGAGGATATTTGGAAATTCAAAGCGATCAAGTTTGGGGAAAAAATCTTGAAATCCGAGAGATATAATGCAATTATAGCTTTCGTCCCCCCACTTTCAACAGTGCAAATTGGCGCTCACCTTTCAAAAAAATTTAAAATCCCTCTCATAATTGACTATTCCTCAATCATCCCACAGAAAAAATCGCTCACATTAAGAGAGAAAAAACTTCTAAGAGCTGGTTCATCTGTAATCGTTGATAACAGAAGGATCAAAGATTATTTACTTCAAAATTATCTTTTTCTTGATTACAACTTCGTCAAAATAATTCCAACGGGGTTTAATCTTTCAGAATTTACAGATCATCGCATAAACCCTGATGATAAATTTACACTGACCTTGGCATATGGCAAAATCACTCTGAAAAAATTTAAATTAATTTTAAACGCCCTCGCTTATCTCTCAAGAAAAGATCCCCTTTTCAAAAAATCACTTCTTTTCAACTTGATAGGCATTCCAACAAACGAAATTGTCAATCTTATCTCAAAACTCCAGATAAAAGAAAACATCAAAATTTATCAGAACTTACAGCGTGAAAATTATATCAAAATTCTTCTCTCCTCTAACTTTCTAATCTATCTTGACGATTTTGACATTTCAAATGTCCCCTATGATTACATTGCAACTGGAAAACCATACATTGCAATAATAAATGGACAGAACAACCACAGATACATAATTGGGGATTACAAAAATTCACTTATAGCTGACGCAAACGACCCATCGTCAATTGTAAATGCATTTATAAAAGCATTTGAACTTTATTTGAATCAAAAAGTTCTTGTCCCTAAACTCAACCTTGAAAATTATGATATCAAAAAAGTTATAATCAATCTCGTCCGCGAGCTTGAGCTGTTTACACCCGACTAAAACAAAAGAAGCTAAAATTATGAAGGTTCTCGTCGTCGGTAGCGGTGGGAGAGAACATGCACTTGTGTGGAAAATTTCACAATCAAAGGAAGTGAAAAAAATTTATTGTGCGCCCGGAAATGCCGGGATTTCTGAAATTGCTGAAACTTTGCCAATTAAAGCTGAAGATTTAAACTCACTTTTGAAATTTGCTCTTGAGAACAAAATTGATCTTACCGTCGTAGGACCTGAACTTCCCCTCTCGCTTGGGATTGTGGATTTATTTGAATCTCACGGTTTAAAAATCTTCGGACCAAGAAAATCGCCCGCTGAAATTGAAAGTAGTAAAGTTTTTGCGAAAAATTTCATGAAAAAATACAACATACCAACAGCAAATTATGAGACATTCACATCCGATGAAATTGAAAAAGCAAAAAAATTTGTTCAAGGATTAACTCCGCCGATAGTAATAAAAGCAGATGGACTTGCCGGTGGAAAAGGTGTGACAATATGCGAAAATATCAACGATGCAGCTAAAACAATTGATTTATACTTTAAAGACAAAATTTTTGGCCTGGCAGGTGAAAAAATCGTAATTGAAGAGTTTTTAGAAGGTGAGGAAGCTTCTGTCTTCGCAATAACTGATGGCAATGACTTTATAACGCTTGCCCCAGCACAGGACTATAAGCGAGTTTTTGATAATGATGAAGGGAAAAACACAGGTGGAATGGGTTCTTACGCACCGACACCGCTTCTTGATAATATGATGCTTGAAAGGATAAAAGATGAGATAATTAAACCAACAATTCAAGGTCTAAAAAATGAAGGAAGAGAATACAAAGGATGTCTGTATTGTGGTCTCATGATTACGGAAGATGGTCCGAAAGTTCTTGAATTCAACTGTCGCTTTGGGGACCCAGAAACACAAGTGGTTCTGCCACTACTTGACGGCGACATCATTGAAATGTTTTTCAAAGCAATAGATGGAGGATTGAAAAAGTTCAATTATAACATCAAAAAAGCAACCGCTGTTTGCGTCATACTTGCCTCTGCTGGGTATCCTGATAATTATGAAACTGGAAAAGAAATTTACGGACTTGATAAAGTTAAAAAAATGGAAGACATAATTTTATTCCATGCTGGAACTAAAAAAATAAATGGTAAAGTCCTAACATCAGGGGGTCGTGTTCTTGGTGTTACAGCTATCGGAGGTGAAAATGACTTTGAGAATACTATTAGAAAAGCTTATGATGCAGTAAAAAAAATACAATTTGACGGCATGCACTACAGAACCGACATAGGGAAAAAGGCAATAAAGTTTTTAAAAACAAACCTATGATAAAATAATGCCATCTATTTTTGTTAACCAACAAAATAAACTTCGCAATGGATGGAAAATTTTGATATTCTTCATAAATTTCGCCATTGCCCTCATTGTTGTGAATTTTTTATTCAGGCTATTTTTGCCAATTCTTAATCTCACCAGTAATCTTCTAATTGATGAACTCATTGTATTAGTCTCCGCGATAATTTCTACTTTTGTGATGATGAATTTTTTTGAAAAGAAAAACTTATTTGACATCGGTTTAACATATACTTCAAAAAGCCCTCATGAAATTTTATTCGGTTTAATTCTTGGATTTTTAATGATAACAATTGTCGTCCTACCAAACGCAATTTTTGGTTATTACAAATATAATTTCACACTGAATCAAATATATCCGCATTTTTTTGAAGCAGTTTTGTTTTTTGTTCTCGTCGCACTTGCTGAAGAAATTTTATTTCGGGGTTATCCATTTCAACGCTTAATTGACGGGACAAGTCCAATTATTGCAACATTACTTTTCTCACTTATCTTTTCGCTTGCTCACCTTCAAAATCCAAATATGAACTTTCTTGCGCTTTTTAATATCTTTCTTGCCGGGGTTTGGCTTTCCGCATCATATATAAAAACTCGCTCCCTTTGGTTGCCTATCTCGCTTCATTTTTCATGGAACTTCTTTCAAGGTTATCTTTATTCCCTGCCCGTAAGCGGAACAATTTTAGTTGAACCTGCATTTGATGTTGAAATATCAGCAGAAAACATAATTTCTGGTGGAAATTTCGGTCCAGAGGGAAGTTTGATAACAAGCCTTGTCCTTATCATTGCAACCATCTTTATTTTAAGAAATAAACGCCTAAGCGATGCTAAAATTTCTTAAAATAGTTTTCCCCTTTATTTTTACGTCAAGCATTTTCTCGCAAGGAATTATAATAAACGAAATAATGAATTCCCCTCAAGGTGGAGAACCCGAATGGGTTGAGATCTTAAATTTCTCATCTGAACCCATCAACTTAAAAAATTGGAAAATTTCAAACCGAAATACATCAACCAAATATACAATCACATCTTCAGATTACACACTCCAGCCTGATAGTTATGTAGTCATAACCAAAAGTGATACAATTTTTTACTTCCACTCAAATATACCTTCAAAAGTTTTCATCATCCCACAGATGCCAACATTTCTTTTCAGAAACGATTCAGATGCAGTTGTAATTTTTGATTCAGTTGGAATTGTAATTGACAGCGTTTATTATAAACGAAGTTGGGTTGTAAATGGATATTCAATTGAAAGAATTTATCCAAATAAAAATTCAAATTTGAAATCAACCTGGGGAATTTCAACAGACCCAGAAAGAAGCACACCCGGAAGGAAAAACAGCATAATGGCTAAGTTCAACGATGTTGGGATAAAGAACTTTACAATTGAACCAGCTCAAATTTTTCAGGGAGAAAGTTTTAAAGTTAAAGCAACAATTTATAACTTTGGGATCAATCCCGTTCAAAATTTTACTGTTGAATTTTATGTTGATTTGAATAAAGATTCAATTTTTCAAAACAATGAAAAACTTTCCGAATTTACATCATTACAAACCCTTGAATCAACTGATTCAATTTTAATTGAACTTAACATTGATGGATTACTATCTGGGGTTTATAAATCCCTTTTAAACATTTCATTCCCTGATGATGAGAACACTTCAAACAACTTTCTTAGCAAGAGCATAACCATATTACCTCCACCGCTTTCTTTCAACTCCATTGTTATAAACGAGATAATGTATGCCCCAAGATCACCAGAACCTGAATGGGTGGAGCTTTACAACCGAACTGAACAGCCCATAAATCTAAAAGATTGGAAAATTGGCGATTCCCAAACATTAAGAACAATAAATTCTGACTTCGCCATAAATCCAAATGATTTCGCACTCATAGCTTCAAAAGACACAATTTTTTCAATCTATCCCTGGTTAAGTTCAAATGCCAATAAAGTTTTAATTCTATCTTTGCCAGCACTAAACAATGATGAAGACGCTGTGAGAATTTATGATCAATATGGAAACTTGATTGATTCAGTTTATTACTCCTCAAGCATGGGCGGGACAAACGGATTCTCACTTGAACGAATTTCCGCTGAACAATCGTCAAATCTCACATCAAATTGGGGCACATCAAAAAATCCATTTGGAGCGACACCTCTTTTAAAGAACTCCTTAACACAAAAAGACAAAGATCTAAGCATTACAAATGTAATTTTCTCGCATCCAGCTTTTAAATCCATCCCCGTTGAAATAAAAGTAATTGTAAAAAATATCGGAAAACTTTCATCTGATAACTTCTCCATCAAACTTTTTAACGACGAAAATCTTGACAAAATCCCACAACAAAATGAGCTCATTGATGAAATATCTCACTTTTCCTCATTAATGCCGAACGATTCAACAATTATAAACTTTATCTTCACCCCAGCGAAAGTCAAAGTATACAACTTAATCACAAGCATATTCTACACTGAGGATGAGGATACGCTTAACAATAATTTTATCTTCAATCTTGAAGTTTCATATCCTGAAAAGACAATTTTGATCAATGAGATCATGTTTGCCCCGGTGGGAGACGAACCTGAATGGGTTGAAATTTATAATGCGAGCAATGATACTGTCAATTTAAAAAATTGGCAGATATCCGATGCATCAAGCAAAGCTATTATAACGAAAAGTGATTTCTTTATACACCCAAATGAATATCTTATCCTGTCAAAAGATAGCGCAATTTTAAACTTTTATTCAATCCCATCAAATGTAATAACCCTATCTCTCCCGATGCTCAATAATTCTGGCGATGCTGTTGCTATCTATGACTATACCGGAGCAAAAATTGATTCGGTTTATTACTTTGGGAATTGGGGTAAAACGGGAGCATCAATTGAAAGAATTGACTTTGATGAACCAAGCATTGATTCATCTAATTGGACAATTCCTCCAGATTCAATAAAGTCCACGCCTGGCAAAGAAAACTTTTCAAAACGAAAAAATTTTGACCTTAAAATTAAATCACTAATAATCCCGTCATCAATAAATTATAATGAAAGTTTAATTGCCCATCTAACAGTTCAAAATGTTGGGCTAAATCAAGTAAATAAATTTGAGGTAAAAGTTTATAAAGATTCAAACCTTGACTCAATCCCGAACGAGAATGAGCTCATTTTAGCTCAGAATTTTCAAATTATGCTAAATAAAAAAGACTCAATTTTAACAAGCCTTGAAATATCAAATCTTGAGCCCGGGGAAAACATTTTGATTTTCTTTGTTGATTTGCCCAGCGATGAAAACTTAAAAAATAACATCATAATAAAAAAGATAAACGCCAGCTTCCCACAAAATTGCCTCGTGATAAACGAGATAATGTTTGAGCCACTTCCAGGTTACTGCGAATATATTGAATTGTTTAACCGTTCTGATAAACTGATTAATTTAAAAAACTGGAAATTTAACGATATGAGATCTCAAGACGGGAAAGCTAACTTCATAACCATTTCACCTACGGATTTTATAATAAATCCTGGTGAATATCTTGTTCTTGCTTCGGATTCAACATTTTACAGATATTTCTCCAGCGGTGATTTACTTGATTTCAAATTCGTTATTTTTAACAAAAGCTTAAGTTTAAACAATGACTTTGATGATATCGTGATCACAGATTTGACAGGAAAGATAATTGACAGCGTGAGATATTTTTCAAACTGGCATAGTTCAATGATCCTGGATAGAAGAGGAAGATCGCTTGAAAAGGTAAATCCAAACTTACCCTCTTCAGAAAAGTCAAGTTGGATGAGTTCATCTTCAAAAATTGGCGGAACGCCCGGGGGTAAAAATAGCGCTTATACTGAATTATCACAACAACCTCAAACCACAGGAAGCATTAGCGTATTTCCAAACCCATTTTCGCCTGATGGAGATGGATTTGACGATGTCTGCATGATTTCTTACCATCTCCCATTTAATGCAGGAATTTTAAATGTAAAAATTTTTGATTCTTACGGCAGACAAATTAAAACGCTTGCTTTAAATCAATTTACAAACCAAACTGGAAATTTGCTATGGGATGGAACAGATGACACTGGAAGAGCTGTGCGAATTGGAATCTATGTGGTTTTATTTGAAGCGGTTTCCGAAAACGGTGAAAGTTTCAAGCAAAAATTTACAGTTGTCCTCGCAAAGAAGCTTTAATTTATGTAAAATTCCTGAGACCCCACACCTCTGGTTTTGCTGTTCTGCCCATTAATTCATAAGTAGCTTTTATCGGGTCTTTATCATTAAACAAAATCTCGTAAACAACATTTGTAATTGGCATTTCAACATTATACTTTTTTGAAAGCTCAACAGCTGAAATTGTCGTCCAAATTCCTTCAGCCACCATGACCATATTTTTTAAAATTTCATTCAGTTTTTTGCCTCTTCCAATTTGCTCCCCAACGAACCTATTTCTGCTGTATTTGCTTGTGCAGGTAACTATTAAATCTCCAATTCCCGAAAGTCCAGCAAATGTTTCAAGCCTTGCCCCCATTGCCACACCTAATCTGACAATTTCAGCGATTCCTCTCGTCATTAAAGCAGCTCGCGTATTATCTCCAAAACCGATCCCATCGGCAATTCCGGTTGCAATTGCAATTATATTTTTTAAAGCTCCCCCAAGCTCAACTCCAATCACATCACTACTTGTATAAACACGGAAGTAAACATTCATAAAAACGGATTGTATAAACTGGGCAAGGTCTTTATTTAATGAAGCAACAACAACAGCAGTTGGCTTTCTCTGAACAACTTCCTCTGCATGACTTGGACCCGAGAGAACACAATAATTTTCATCATCCTGAAAAATATCTTCAATTATTTCAGAAACCCTCATCAAAGTTCCATTTTCTATTCCTTTCGCAACATTTACAATAATTTTACCTTTACAAACTTTAAATTCCTCACCCTTTATAATTTCCCTTATATGTTGGGTTGGAACCGCGAGAACGACTATCTCAGATTCATCCAAAGCCTCGTTTAAATCTGATGTCAACAAAATTCCATCTGGAATTTTAATCCCCGGAAGATAAAGATAATTTTCACGAATTGCTTTAACCTTATCAAGATAATCCTCTCTTCTGAACCATAACTTAACCTTATGACCGTTATCATAGAGCAGAATTGAAAGCGTTGTCCCCCAGCTACCTGAGCCTATAACGGAAATATTCATGATTTTTTCCCAAAGATTAACTTATTTTCATTTCCCGCGATTAATCGCTTTATATTGCTTCTGTGCCGGTAAACTATGAGAACAGCGATCAAGCTTCCAAAAATTAAAAGCGTAAAAAAATCGCTATGTTCTAATTTAAAAATTTTTTCAGTGAAAATTATTACGAATGGGAATAAAATTGCAGAAATAATTGAGCCAAGAGATACATATCTTGTCAACGCAACGATGATAACAAAAATCATAAGAGCAATTAAAAGATCAACCGGAGCTATACCAAGCAACATTCCTGCAGATGTGCTTACCCCCTTCCCTCCTTTAAATCCAGCAAAAATAGTCCAAATATGCCCTATGACTGCAGAACATCCAGCTATTATTTGCAAAGTTGTTAAATTTAAAATTGATGCATCACCATAAAACCACTTTGCTATAAAATAAGTTGCAAAGAAACCTTTAAACGCATCAAATAAGATCACAAAAATTCCCCAGCCTAAACCAACAACTCTTATTACATTTGTCCCACCGGGATTTCCACTGCCATAATTCCTTATATCAATTCCTTTAACAAGTTTTCCAACGATTATACTCGTTGGAATTGAACCCACAAGATAACTTAAGGCAATGATCAACACGAGATTAAGCATTACGATTTGAAACTTTTTATTTCAAAACTATTTTCAAGGATAAATTTAAAAAACCTCACTAAAAATAAAAAGGGCGTGCTTAAAGCACGCCCTGTATATTAAAAGAAAACTAAATTTTTACTTTAGCACGAAAAGATCAACGATACCTTTCAGTGCTTCAGCTGGAATTTTGGGCAGTTGATATTTACTCTCAGCAATAGAAGTGGTTGGCAATTGAATTCCAGGCAGCGACATCACATCCACATAAGGGATATTAGAGCCAAATTTGGTATTTATTGCCTTGATAAATTCATTTGCAATTATCCCGTGACCACGGCTTGATGGATGTACGCCATCTAAACTGAAAAGCCCACCCGTTATGAAATCGGTTGTAAATTTAACACCAGCAATCTCAAGCCCGGTAGCTTTAACCTCGTTCAACCTTGAGTAAATATCAACTTTAACAACTCGCCCAGCTCTTGTCGGATTTGCTAAGACGGTATCAATTATTAAGTTAAATTTCTGAACCGCGTTTCTCGCAACCGTAACTTCATTTGCATCAAGAACTACATCATCAGGTAGTGGTTTTCCTGCATTTGGAAGTTGGTTAAATGGTGGGACATTAGGAAGCCCATATCCAGTTGCAATTAAGGAACTTGCAGGAAGCAAAACCAAATCTCCAGGTCTAAGTTGAGCTGGTTGACCACCCTTTATTCCGATTAACGGAATCAAATTACCTTGTGCATCCCTAACAGGTTGCCCTGTATTTGGATCAACAATAAACCATGGAATAGTGGTGAAATATGGTATCACAGTGACATCTGGAATATTTGCAACGGCAATTCTCAAGGTTGTGTTAATTTTTAGAAGTGAATCAATAGCCTGTCTAAAAAGAAGCTGGAAAATTACATCTGGCGTAGGTAATTTCCCAGTTGGGTCAGTTCCTCTCGTCCCTCCACTTGCAGCATAACCGAGCACATCGTTATTCCCCATCCAGAAAAATACAAATGTTGGATTCAATGCCTTAGCTTGATGAAACATCGTTGGTCCAAACGCTTTACTTCTTAACACAATTTGGAAAAACGGATTGCTTCTTTGTATCGCTTTGGTCGCATAATCAGTTGTATCAAAAACATCATAAAGAATTGCTCCCGGAACCGCAAGATTGTTAAATGGCGCTGGATGAGTTGAATTTTTAGGGGCTCCTGTGACTAATTGCTGTTGAAGGCTAAGCGGTGTGAGTGAAGTTAAACGCAATCTTGTTCCAATTCCGGGTTCACTTATCAAAGGTTGAACAAAAGAGATATTTGCGCCAAAAGCTTTATTAATTTGCTGGACAATTAAGTTTGGGTATGAGTACTGTTGTGCGCCTTCAAATAAAGCTCCATCTTGATATCCAGCAGTTATTGAATTACCGATCGCAACAACTCTATCAAATTTAACCTGTGTTCCAAATGTTGGTGGGGTTCCGACTTCTGAAAATTCTTCACAAGCATAAAATATGAAGGCAGAGATAAAAACGAAGAAAACCGCCCAAATTCCAGAGAGTTTGAACTTTTTAATCATAGTGCAAAACCCATTTTTAATTTTCAATTTAAAAGTTTAAAAAAGTTTATAAGAAAAGTTTATACCAAGCAGATGCGCACTTGAGTTATAAACTCCATCAAAACCAACAACTGTCCCAACAACCTCTCTTTGCTTAAATCTTACAAACATATATCCAAGGTCAATTGTCAAATTCCCTACTGTATATCCAGCTCCAAATGTAAATTCCCACCTATCTGAATCAGGAAGGGATGGCTCAAGATATTTATCACTAATTGGATTTTGGTCATAGGCAATTCCACCTCTTAATGCAAGGTTTCCAAGGCGGTATTCTAACCCCGCCTTATAAATTGAAACATCCTTGTAATATCTTTCAAGTTTTTGATCTGTTTGAGCTGGCGTTTCAGTTTCAAAATCAATCTCAAGGACATCATAAGAGGACCACCTTGTAAACTGGTAACCAAGCTCAAATGTCACATTTTCACCTGAAAAACCAATTCCAGCCATTACAACATCGGGCATTTTCACGCTTGTTTTGATATTTCCACCTGGGAGAAGTTGATTAAGCGCCGCTGGTTTTTGAAAATCAGCAGTTCCAGAGAAATTAACCTTAACCTGCGAACGATAAGAAAATCCAATTGAAACGGGTTCAAGTTTTAATAACCATCCCACATTAAATCCAACACCAGTTCCATCGCCAGATAATTTAACGCTGACTTCAGGTGTAAATGATGTGATTTTCCTTGACAGGGTTACTGAGCTATAAACATAATCAAATCCAGCACCAATTGAAAGCTCATCTGAAAACTTATAAGCAATTGTTGGGTTGAAATAAAATGTTTTCAAGTCTGATTCAACGGTTATCGCACGCCCAACCCAATCTTCAGGCCATTTTGAACCAAGTCCATATGGGTTAAAAACACCAAACCCAACCGCTAACCCATTTTCAAAAGTATGGGTTAAATATAGATTACTTGGGTAAAAAACCTGCTTTACCATCTTTGTCTCTTGAGTCGTGTTAAATTGATAAGGACCGCGAAATCTCGCCGATGGAAATATAAGCGTTGTCCCGATTGAGAAATTTGTCCCTTTCAAATAAGTTAACCCAGCAGGATTATAGAAAATGCTGATCGGGGCATATGATGTTACAAATGCCCCCGCCATTCCAGTAGCTCTTGCACCGTGTTCATTGATCTGGAAGCCACCAGCAAATAAAGAAATTGAGAAGGCTAAAACTAACATAAGGCTGGATAAAATAAATCGCATATGTCCTCCTTATTTTGTTTAGTTTGTGGAAATTTTTAAAAGGGCTGTCCCTTTTTCAACCGCTATCCCTTCTTTTACAAGAACTTCATCAATTGTGCCGTCAATATCGCTTCTTATTTCATTTTCCATCTTCATCGCCTCAAGAATTAAAAGCTTATCGCCAACCTTAATTTTCGCCCCGGGTTTAACAAAAATTTTAGTTATCAACCCGGGCATCGGTGATTTTAAAATTTTTTCCCTTTTTGACTCCCCAGGCAAGGTGCTTCGGTAGGTATCTATAAGATTTTGATATTTCCCAATAATCTTGCAGTGGTAGCTATGAATTGAATTAGTTAAAATGATTGAATCGCTATTGAGTGTGAAATCAAATGTGAAGATTTTATTATTAATTGAAAGGGTAATCTGATTTTGCGTAATGTTCAAAACCTCAACTTTATATGTATTATTTTTTACATTTACCTCAAACTTGTCCGTATCGCTTTTCTTTAACTCAATCTCAATATTTAAATCGTTAACAGTTATTTTCATACACTGCTTATTGTATCATTTTCTCCATAAATATAAAGCAAAAAAATCATTATTTCAAGCGCTTGGATCTCAAACTGGTGTGATTAAACTGAAGAAAGGATTTTTTCTAACTCTTTTAATCCATCTTCAATATCTTCAACTTGCGATTTTGCGATCTCAGGATAAAATGTGATCTCAATTGTGCGTAAAATTATTTTCCCACTTGAATTTCTATATTCCCCCCACCACACACCCGAGATTTTGCTTTCCTGCCAAACTGTTAATTCCGAACTTTCATAAATAATTTTGATTTTCCCCCTTCCAAGCACCTCATCAAGAAATTTTGCTTCCTCATACGATAGGGGAAAATTACTTAAGTTTATCGTCTTAGCTTTGCCGTTGTTTTTAAGCTCAATTAGCGCATGTTTTATCTCATTTAGAAGAAAAACAGCATTCGTTAAGTTAGATTCCATTCCCTCCTCCAAATCTCTATTTGCTTTTTTACTTCCTGAACAACATTATTGATAGATTTCCTAACCTCATCGCTCATCTCTCCACCCCATTTATTTTCCTTTAGCTGGACACCGATTAAAAAGCTCTCAATAGGTTTAAAACCAAGCAAATTCATCAAAGCAATAACTTCGTGAAAAGTTATTTGGTGTTCTGACATTTTAAGACCGATAAAGGCGGGAATTTCATCAAGTTTTAACTTTATGATTTCCCCTGGCTTGCCCCCGAAATTTACAACATCAACAACTATAAGATGTGTTTTATCTTCAAGATATGGCAAAAGGTAAATCCCAAGGGAGCCACCATCAATGATTTCAACATCAGGTGGCTCCCCAATTTCTTCTTTCAACCTCTTAACGACTTCAACACCGAAACCATCATCTCCAAGCAATGGATTACCTATACCAAGGACGCAAATTTTCATTTTTCTTTTTTCTCCCAAGGTTTTTCAATCGGTTCCCAACCCAAGGGTCTTGTTTTCAAACCCGTTATCATTGAAGACAACATCCCCTTCTCACGAAACACCTCAAGATAGATAACAAAAGTTATATGGTGAATCATAAATCCAATTATTCCCCACATTATCATTTTGTGTATCATCCTCACATTAGCCTCGCCACCAAACAAAGGTATAACCCATCCAAACAATGTATCAAAAAATCCACCTGGGTTAATCTTCCCAGCCATCGCAAAACCAGTCAACCCCTGAACAGAAGCGACAATGAAAAGAATTACATAAGTTAATGTCGCAAGAGTGTTATGTCCAAGCGTATGAAGCTCGTAATCGGTATATCGCAAGGTGATATAATCTTTTAATTTCCACCATGCTTCCTTCCAGAAATCAGCTTTCCAGATATGAAATCTAAACCACTGACGATATGTATTCCCAGCAAAAAACCAATATGCACGAAACAATCCGTTTAAAGTGAAAATTATTGCGAACAAAAAATGTATATTTTTCATCGTCGCCATAACAGTTGCACCAAATGGTTCATCCGCAGTTGGACGATAAAATGGAGTACTAATGTAAAAACCTGTGAAAATTAAAACACCAACCGCGATGACATTTATCCAATGGCTAATCCTCACAATAGAATCCCAAACATAATATCTTGTTACACATTCAGATTCAACCCGATATATTTGATTTGCTTGCATTGTTTTTAACTCCATTTGTTTTTACAAAATTTCAATTCTGGTTATCTCATTCCCGTTTATATCCAGAACATGAGTTGAGCAAGCAAGACAAGGGTCAAAAGAGTGAATTACCCTTAAAATCTCAAGTGGTTTATGCGGATCAACAATTGGGACGCCAATCAAAGATTCCTCCATAGGACCACGCTGACCCATAGCATCTCTTGGCGAACCGTTCCAAGTCGTTGCAACCACAGCTTGATAATTTGCTATCTTGCCATCTTTAATTTTAACCCAATGTGCGAGGGCACCACGAGGGGCTGCGTAAGTTCCAACACCTTTTACTTCACCTTTTGGCCATTTCTCGGGATCCCATTTCTCCATGTTTGCGGTCTTGTAATCACCTGCTTTAATGTTGGTGATGAGCTCATCGTAAAGTTTTTTCAACATTCCCACCGCTCTTCTTGTCTCAATTCCCCTCGCAATTGTTCTACCAAGCGTTGAATACATGGCTTCAAATGGGAGCCCGAGCTTTTTAAGTGCCTCATCAACATAAGATTTAACCTCTTCATCTTTATGAGCCAAGGCAATTATTGTTCTTGCAAGAGGTCCTCCTTCCATTGGTCTTCCACGCCAGCGAGGAGCTTTCATCCAGGAATATTTCTTATCCATGTCAAGAAATTCCCATGGTGGGGTTGGACCCGTATACTTCGGGTTCGTTTCTCCATCCCAAGGGTGAAAGGCAATTTTATCACCTTTTGAATATTCATACCAAGAATAGGCAACATATTCTTGAATTTGCTCTGGATCCGTCGGGTCAACTTCATGAACTTCGTTCAAATTCCCATCAAGAACAGCTCCACCTTTCCATCTGTTTGTCTTTAAAATTGTGTGGATATCTCCTGAATCCTCAGGGAATTCACCATAATCAAGAACCCCTTTTCTGCTTACACCCCCACCCCATTTCGCCCACTCTTTGTAAAATGACATTATAGCAAGAAGATCAGGCCAATAAAGTTGCTCAACAATTTGCTCTGCTTCTTCAATCTTTGACTTAACAAGGGCAAGCTTATCAACATTAATCGCATCAGGATGATTTAAATTAATAGCACATGGCATTCCTCCAACCAAAAGATTTGGATGAGGATTTTTACCGCCAAAAACAGCGTGAATCTTTACAATCTCTTTTTGCCAATTCAATGCTTCAATATAATGGGCAACCGCAAGAAGATTTGCCTCAGGTGGAAGTTTATACCCGGGATGACCCCAATATGCATTTGCAAAAATTCCAAGCTGACCGGATTCAACAAATTTCTTTAAGCGGTTTTGAATGTCAGTAAAATATCCAACCGATGATTTGGGCCAATTTGAAATTTTTTGAGCAAGTTCAGCAGTGGCTTTAGGATTTGCCTTTAACGCTGAGACGACATCAACCCAATCAAGAGCATGAAGATGATAAAAATGAACAACATGGTCGTGGACAAAAAGAGTTGCTATCATTATGTTCCTTATTAAATTTGCGTTTTTAGGTATTTTTATCTTCAAAGCATCTTCAATTGCCCTCACAGAGGTAACAGCATGGACAAGCGTGCAAACGCCACAGATTCTTTCAGCAAGCGCCCATACTTCCCTTGGATCTCTATCCCTTAAAATTATTTCAATCCCTCTGAAAAGAGCACTTGTGCAGGATGCATCTTTAATAACATTTCCATCAACAATTGCTTGAACTCTGAGATGACCCTCAATTCGGGTCATTGGGTCTACGACAACTCTTTGCGCCATTTTTTATTCCTCCTTTTGTTTCTTTTCTTCAACCTTTGCTTTCTGAGTTGCTTTCTTAACAATTGAAGCTACAAGATGAGCCCCGGTTGCAACTGCAACACCTATAGCAAATCCTTTACCAATTTCATCCGCAGTCGCAAATCCAGGCAAAGGAACATCAGCAACATGCTGATAAAGTGGTCTATTATCCCAATAATCTGGCTCTGAACAACCAAGACATGGATGACCAGATTGTATTGGAAAGCTTACCCCTTCATTCCACTTAACAATTGAACAAGCATTATAAGTTACAGGTCCCCTGCATCCAACTTTATATAAACACCAACCCTTCCTTGCACCTTCATCATCAAATTTTTCAACAAACATCCCGGCATCAAAGAAAGCTCTACGGTAGCATTTATCATGAATCCTTTGCCCATAAAAAACTTTGGGTCTCTTTAATGAATCAAGCTCTGGAAGTGAATCAAATGTGATCAAATGAACTATCGTCCCAACTATAACCTCAGCTATTGGCGGACAACCTGGAATATTAACAACAGGTTTATCTGTAATTATCTTATAGATTGGCTTACAACCGGTTGGGTTTGGGTGCGCGGTTGTCACACAACCAAATGAAGAACATGAACCAACTGAAATTATCGCCTTCGCACCCTGCGCTGCTTTTTTAAGGTATTCAATTGCCGTCATACCTCCAACAGTACAATAGACTCCACCATCTTTAGTTGGGACTGAACCTTCAACAGCAAGAATATAATTTCCAAAATTTCTTTTCATCCCTTCCCAAACGATTTCCTCAGCCTGATGACCGGCAGCAACTTGAATTGTTTCCATATAATCAAGCGATATAATACCTAAAACTACATCTGAAATCAGCGGGTGCGAGGATCTGATCAATGATTCAGTGCAACATGTACACGCTGCAAAATTCAACCAGAATACAGGTGGTCGTGGTTTTGATTCCAGAGCGCGAACAACTTTAGCAAACATACTGCTTTCAAGCCCAAGATAAGCAGTCGTCAAAAGACAGAACCTCAAAAAATCACGCCTTGAAATCCCATTTCTTCTTACTGCTTCATAAAATGTTTCCTGCTTTTGCATTTTTAAACCTCCCACTTTGTTTAAATTTGCTTTTCAAGTTGAACAAATTTACCCCGCTTAAATCCCATCTTTTGCAAAAATGCAATTGTTTCCTCATCAGCGAACTCAGTCATAGTGCAAACCCTTTTTAAACCAAGTTCTCTCACCTTCTCAAGAAATTCAACTAAAAGGCGCTTACCAATACCTTGTCTTCTGTAATCTGGATGAACTACAATAGCAATTAACCAAGCACAATCAAAACCATGATACCACTTTGGCTGTATATCACCGAAAATTAAACCAACAGGCTCATTACCAAGATAAGCAATCCTTCCAAACAATGTCCCAGATGTTTGAATCTCCCTCAAAATATCCACAAATACCTTTTCACAGAAAAAACTATAACTACCCGCTTTCCTCAACTCATCCTGAAATTTTAAAACACAGTCCATATCCTCAATAGTAAATTCTTTAGTTTGAATCTTTTCAAAAAGGCTTGTTTTCAACTTAAAACATCTTTTGTTATCAAGTTAAACTCTGAAGGTTGTAAGAGGTGCTGTAGCCCCGAGGAGATGTTGCAAGCCTTTAAATTTATCTATATCAATCCACAATGCACCTTGAAGGATCAATAAAAACTTTCTTCATAGGTTTTTCTCCTGATTTAAATTTTTTTCTACAAATAAAGTTGCAACTATCGTGCCATGAAATTTCACCCCAAATTCCCCAATTTTAAACAGTATGAAGTCAAAATTGACAACAAGAAGGAAGGAATTTTGCCAGATTTGGCACTCACAAATTAATCAACGAAATCATTTGTCAGAATTGAGCTTGTACTTCTTCAACTTACGATAAAAAGTTCTCAAACTTATCCCAAGTATATTAGCCGCTTCTTTTGGATTTGGATGTTCTTTCAGTGTTTCACTTATTAAATACGCCTCAAAACACTCAAGTTTCACCTTGGCATTGTTCCCCCTCAAAATCTCAGGATGCTTACAGAAGTGAACCAAGTAATCGGGTAAATGCTCAATTTTAATATCAGCCCCGTTTGATTTCGCAAGAGAATAAACAATGACGCTTCTTAACTCTCGGATATTCCCAGGCCATGGATAACAAAAGAAAAGTTCCATCACAGCTGGATCAACTTTAACATTTTTCCCAGATGATTGTATGAAATACTTAACAAAATCGGGCAGATCATAAATTCGCTCTCTCAACGGCGGAAGTTTATATACAAAAACGGAAAGGCGATAGTAAAGATCCTTCCTAAATTCACCTCTTTCCACCTTCGCTTTTAAATCAACATTAGTTGAAGCAATGAAACGAACATCAACATGTTTTGGTTTTGTATCCCCAACCGGAATTATTTCCTTTTCTTCAATCACTCTCAAAATTTTAACTTGTGATTCAATAGGCAATTCGCCAATCTCGTCCAAGAAAACAGTCCCACCATCAGCCTCTTCAAAAATTCCCTTTTTATCTCTATCCGCCCCAGTAAAAGCACCCTTTTTATGCCCAAACAACTCACTTTCAAGGAGAGTTGCTGGTATAGCAGCACAATTTATAGGAATGAAAATTTTGTCTTTTCTATTTGAGTTTTGATGAATAAACCTCGCAAGAACTTCTTTCCCCGTTCCTGTCTCACCAAGTATTAAAACAGGTTCATCAGTTAAAGCAGCTATTAAAGCATCATCAAAGATATTTTTAAGTGAACCAATAACTATGTCCATAATCAAACGAATAATTTTTTACCCCGACTCTATAGATAAGAAAGTGCTTTTGGAAGAAATGTGTTAAAATTTACAAAAGTAAGGTGCTTAAAAATTCAAGTCGGGACGGCAGGATTCCTCCAAAGGAGTCCCTTTGGGAGAACCCGCGACCCCTACCACCCCAAGGTAGTGACCCTAAGGGTTCCCTTCGGGACGCTAACCAGAGCACATTACACTCCAAAAATTTGAAAAAGAACAAAATTTTAATTCATCAAATTATCTTCACACTTAAAAATTCAAGTCGGGACGGCGGGATTCCTCCAAAGGAGTCCCTTTGGGAGAACCCGCGACCCCTACCACCCCAAGGTAGTGCGCTAACCAGGCTGCGCTACGTCCCGAGAAATTGAAAGAATCCTTTTGGGAGAACCCGCAACCCCTACCACCCCAAGGTAGCGACCCTAAGGGTTCCCCTTGGGACGCTAACCAGGCTACGTCCCGAAAACTTGTAAAAGAACGAAATCTACTTATTAAATCTTTCAATTATCCTTAACTTTTCAAAATAACCTTCAGGACTTTTTAAGAAACTTTCTCTTTTAAACGCTTCACTCCTTGTTGTAAACTCTTCAACATAAATTAACTTTAAAGGTCTTCTCCCCCTCGTAGACCTCACTTTACCTAAATTATGCTGTCTTAACCTCTCACTTACATTTTTTGTATGCCCTATATAAAAACCACCGTCTTTTAAACTTTTAAGAATGTAAACAAAGTATGACATAATTTTTAAAACCTTGATTTATAACTAAAGTCGGGACGGCGGGATTCCTCCAAAGGAGTCCCTTTGGGAGAACCCGCAACCCCTACCACCCCAAGATAGTGACCCTAAGGGTTCCCCTTGGAACGATAACCAGAGCACATTACACTCCGAAAATTTGAAAAAGAACAAAATTTTAATTCATCAAGTTATCTTCACACTTAAAAATTCAAGTCGGGACGGCGG
>Ga0209289_100173_pt1 | contig 38150 bp, 39 predicted proteins | sample GXS110809BmetaG_FD_184121 | JGI IMG/M metagenome (GOLD analysis project Ga0209289, IMG submission 184121) | Hot spring microbial communities from Gongxiaoshe hot spring, China to study Microbial Dark Matter (Phase II) - GXS 110809B (SPAdes)... ...
GGGCCATAGTTAGGACCAAGCTTAGGAACTTCGAGAGCGGCGCCATAGTGGACCAGAGCTTCAGGTCCGGCGAGCGCTTCGAGAGGATAGTCTTCAACGAGAAGCCAGCCCAGTTCCTGTACAAGGAGGGGGACTCCTACGTCTTCATGGACTTGGAGAGCTATGACCAGGTCTACGTCCACGAGTCGCTGGTGGGGGACAAGAGGTACTACCTCAAGGAGCCCCTCGAGGTCAAGCTCCTCGAGCACGGCGGCAGGATCATGAGCATAGAGCTGCCCAACACCGTGGAGCTGGAGGTGGTGGACGCACCGCCCGCCTACAAGGGCGACACGGTCTCGGGAGGGGGTAAGCCGGTGACGCTGGAGACGGGGCTGGTCCTCCAGGTGCCGATGTTCGTCGAGGTTGGCGACAAGGTCCTGGTGGACACCAGGAACGGCAAGTACTTGGGCAGGACGGGCGGGTAGGAGGTGAGCTGTGCCATGGCAGACGAGGAGAGGATGGACGGAGAAGTCGTGGAGGAGAGCGGTTTCGCCGAAGGAGGGCAGACCGAAAGCTCTGCGCTGAGCTCCGGCCCCGAGGCGCCCTCTCAGGTGAAGGGCAGCGTGAAGATAGCGGACGAGGTCATAGGGACCATCGCGGGCGAGATACTCAGGACCTTCAAGGGGGTCAGGGGAACCAACGTAGGCCTAATAGGGGGGTTGAAGTTCGGCAAAAGACCCTTCGCCGAGGGCGTCAGGGTCGAGGTGGAGGAAGGGGGATCCCCGAGCGTCAAGGTCGACCTCTTCGTCAACGTCAAGTACGGGCTCAGGATACCCGATGTGGCCTGGGAGCTCCAGGAGAGCGTGAAGAAGGGGCTGGAGGAGCTCACGGGCTACAGGGTCTCCGAGGTGAACGTGTTCGTGCAGGGCTTGTTCTTCAAAGAAGAGGAGTTGAAACCATCCACGGCCTACGAGGCAAGGGAGAGCGGAGGTGAACCGCCCAGGAGCGATTCAGATGCTTGAGTTCTTCTCCTGGTTCAGCTTGCTGGTGAGGTCCATCAAGTCGGGGGGAACCTATCTCCCGCTCGGCAGGAGTCCGGTGGGTGGCGTTTACGTGTGTTTTAACTCCCTCAGGGATTTGATCAAGAGGGAGAGCCGGAGGATGGGCTTTTCGCCCAGGGCTGTGTGCTTCGTAGGGGATGGTGGCGTCCTCCACCTGTATCTTTCCGGAGAGGGAGATGAGCACAAGAGGGAGGCGTTGGAGCGGCGTCTGCGCGAGGTGCTGGTGAACCTCGTCGGACTGGCCGAGGTTCGCTTCGCTTTCCTCTCCGATAGGGCTGTGATCCAAAGGTGGGACGAGACTTCCGTGTGGAGGTATTCCCTCGTGGGGGTCTGCGTGGGTTCCCTTCTGACCGGCGTGGTCCTCGGAGGGCTTTTCGGTCTGCTGGTGGGCTCAGCGCTTTCGGCCGCTGGGGGGATAGGGGGAGCGTGGCTCTGGACGAGGAGGAGTTGAGCTTTCCCTCGGGGCTATGAAGAAGGGCAAGAGGTGGGCAAGGGAGAGGGCGTTGCAGGCGCTCTTCGCTTCGGACGTCAATCCCGATCTCGATCCCCTCGAGGTGTTGGAGGATCTCATCGAAGAGGAAGAGGCCCATAGCGCGGAGGACGGTGCATACGCGAGGGAGATCGTCCGGGGCGTGGCGGAGAACGCCGAGGAGATAGACAGGGTCATAGCGGAGCACATGACCGGTTGGCGACTGGAGAGGATAGCTGGAGTGGAGCGAAACGTGATGAGGATAGCGGTGTGGGAGGGGCTGATCTCGCGCCGCGTGCCTGTGCCGGTGGCGGTGGACGAAGCCGTCGAGATAGCTAAGAAGTACGGGGCAGAGGAGTCCGGAAGGTTCGTAAACGGAGTCTTGGGCAGGGTGTTTCGCGGCGTAAGTTGAGCCCAATGCCGTCCGAGTAAAAGGAGCAGAAGGACCTTGGTGCTTCCGAAAGAACTGGAGGGCGCTTACCACATAGTGTGGTTGGGGGAAGCCCTCAGGTTGCTGGATCAGCGCCTGTTGCCCTACGAGGAGCGTTACTTGGTGTGCTGCGACGACGAAGAGGTGGCCAGGGCGATAAGGGAGATGGCGGTGAGAGGGGCACCGGCCATAGGGATCGCCGCCGCCTACGGCTTCGCTCTGGGGGTGGCCAGGGGTAGGGACTGGCGCGAGGTCTCTCGAAGCCTGAGGGGAAGCAGGCCCACGGCGGTCAACCTCTTCTGGGCTTTGGACAGGATGGAGAGGCGGCTAGCGGAAGCTGAGAGGAAGGGAGAGGACGTAAGGGAGGCCCTGGCGTCCGAGGCCATTTCCATACACCTGGAGGACGTGAGGTCCAACCTTCGCATGGGAGACAACGGCAGTCACCTGGTCCCAGACGGCGGCGTCGTGTTGACCCACTGCAACACGGGACATCTGGCCACTGGGGGTTACGGGACGGCCCTGGGCGTATTGAGGTCGGCCAAGCGCAGGGGCAAGAGGTTTCTAGTCCTGGTCGACGAAACCAGGCCTCTGCTACAGGGGGCTCGTCTGACCGCGTGGGAGCTGGAGAGGGACGGCTTCGAGGTGGTGCTGATCTGCGACAGCGCAGCGGCCTTCGCCATGAGGAGAGGGATGGTGGAGGCCGTCTTCGTGGGCGCGGACAGGATAGCCTTGAACGGCGATGTGGCCAACAAGATCGGGACCTACGGCCTAGCCATCGCCGCTAGGGCCAATGGGGTCCCCTTCTACGTGGTGGCCCCCACCTCCACCTTCGACGCGGGGGTCGCTTCCGGCGACCGAATACCCATAGAGGAGCGAGCGCCCCACGAGGTTCTGACCATCGGCGAAAGGACCTTGCCGCTGGGCGTCTCGGTCTGGAATCCCGCCTTCGACGTGACGCCAGCGGAGCTCGTAACGGCCATAGTCACGGAGAGGGGGATATTGGAGCGACCGTCCGAGCCCTCTGTGAGGGCGCATCTGGGTCTTCCGTAGGAGGTGTCTCCGAGGCCATGGAGGAGTACAGGATCAAGAACCCAGCTCTCGCGGACCAAGGCGAGGCGAAGATCAAATGGGCTTGGCAACACATGCCGGTTCTCAAGTCCATCAGGGATAGGTTCCTGGAGCAGAGGCCCTTCGAGGGGATCAGGATAGGGGTTTGCCTGCACCTCGAGGCCAAGACCGCATGTCTCCTGCTGACCATGAGGGATCTGGGGGCCGAGGTGATAGCGGCCGGAAGTAACCCGCTTTCCACCCAGGACGAGGTGGCGGCTGCTCTCGTGGCCGAAGGGATAAGGGTCTACAGCTGGAGAGGGATGACCCCCGAGGAGTACCACGGCAACCTGGACTGCGTGCTGGCCTGGGATCCTCAGCTCCTGGTGGACGATGGAGCGGACCTGATAGCCCTGCTGCACCAAGAGCGCAGGGACCTAATACCCCACGTGAAGGGGGCTTGCGAGGAGACCACCACGGGCGTCAACAGGTTGAGGGCGATGGAGAGGTGCGGGGAGCTGAGCATCCCCGTGGTGGCAGTCAACGACGCTTACTCCAAGCATCTGTTCGACAACAGGTATGGCACAGGCCAATCCACCTGGGATGCCATCTCTAGGGTCACCAACCTGCTCATCCCTGGAAAGGTGGTGGTGGTGGCAGGCTACGGGTGGTGCGGAAGGGGCATAGCCCAGAAAGCCGCGGCTTTGGGGGCCAGGGTGGTGGTGGTGGAGGTCGATCCCCACAGGGCTTTGGAGGCCCACATGGATGGGTTCTCGGTGATGAGGATGGCAGAGGCAGCCCGAATGGGCGACATATTCGTCACCTCCACCGGCTGCACCAAGGTCATCAGGAGAGAGCACTTCGAGGTCATGAAGGACGGGGCCATACTGGCCAACGCTGGCCATTTCAACGTGGAGATATGGATACCCGACCTGATCGAGGCGTCTGAGAGATGGGAGGACGTGAGGCCTCAGGTGAGGGCCTATCACCTCAAGAACGGCAGAAAACTTTTCCTCCTGGCCGAGGGGAGGCTCGTCAACCTCGCGGCTGGGGACGGGCATCCCGTGGAGATAATGGACATGAGCTTCTCCCTCCAGTTGCTCTCGTGCCTCTACGTCAAGGGGACGGACCTCTCGCCTGGGGTTCACCCAGTGCCGGAGGACATAGATAAGGAGGTCGCGAGGCTGAGGCTTCAAGCCTCCGGGATAGAGCTGGAGGAGCTCACCCAGGAACAGAAGGAGTACCTCTCCTCCTGGAGGGAATGACCGCATGGACCTGTTGCTCAAGGACGTGTGGATACCTCTGCCCGGATACGAGCGCTTCGAGAGGGGCGACCTCCTGATACGTGGAGGGGTTATCTCCAAGGTGGGGGAAGTGGACCTAAGCTCCCTGGGGGGGAACGTCTGGAAGATCTACGGCAGGGGCAAACTGGCGGTCATACCCGGCTTGGTGAACGCCCACTCCCACGTGGCCATGAGCCTGCTCAGGGGGGTCTCGGAGGAACTGCCCCTGAAGCGCTGGCTCGAGGAGAGGATATGGCCCCTCGAGGCCAAGCTGGAGGCAGAGGACGTATACTGGGGTAGCCTTCTCTCGATAGCTGAGATGATCTCCGGCGGCGTAACCTGCTTCGCCGACATGTACTTCTACATGGATCAGGTGGCCTTGGCGGCGAAGGAGTCGGGCGTCAGAGCGAACCTGAGCAGGGGCCTGATAGAGGGGTTCATGGACACCAGGCTAGAGGAGGGGTTGAGGCTAATACGAGCGTGGGATGGTCACGACGGTAGGATTCGCGTCTTCCTGGGCCCCCACGCCCCTTACACCTGCTCCCCCGAATTTCTAAGGAGAATAGCGGAGATCGCCCTGGAGGAGGGGGTCGGAGTCCACGTCCATTGGCTCGAGACCGCGTGGGAGAGGGACTACATCGAAGGCTCCCTGGGCAAGGACCCCATCTTACTCCTGGGCGAGCTCGGGCTGGACAGGGCTAAGCGGTTGCTCTTGGCCCACGGGGTCTTCCTGCCTCGGGAGAGGCTTTCGGAGATGGCCAGGGAGAACGTCTTCGTGGTCCACAACCCCTCCAGCAACATGAAGTTGGGCTCGGGCTTTGCGCCGGTGCCGGAGATGATCGAAGCAGGTGTGAACGTGGCGCTAGGCACGGATGGGCCCGCCAGCAACGACAGGCAGGATTTGTTCTGGGAGATGAGGCTTTGCGCGCTGGTCCACAAGGGCGCGAAGGGGGATCCCACTGCCGTGAAGGCGAAGGACGTGTTGAAGATGGCGACGGAGGTCGGGAGCAGGGCCCTCGGCTTCGAGGGGATCGGCAGGATAGAGGAGGGCTTCGAGGCCGACCTGGTGCTGGTGGACCTGGATAGGCCCAACTACGTGGGTTTCGACGAGGAGAACCTGAGCTCCATGCTGGTCTACGCTGGGTCCTCCTCCGACGTGCTGGCCACCTTCGTACGGGGTGTGCCGCTGTACTATCGGGGCGAGTTCAAGACGATAGATCTGGAACGAGTCAAGTTCGAGGTTCTCAGGTCCAGGCGAAGGCTTCTAGGGTGAAGGGGGTGTGAGGATGAGGTGGAGGAGCGGAGGGGAGCTCAGGGAGCTATTCCTGAGCTTCTTCGAGGGCAAAGGGCACAGGAGGTATCCCAGCTTTTCGCTGATCCCCGACGATCCGTCTATACTCTTCACCATAGCGGGCATGGTGCCTTTCAAACCGTATTTCCTGGGGGAGAAGGTCCCCGAGGTGAGCAGGGCCACCACCTGTCAGAAGTGCGTGAGGACCAACGACATAGAGAACGTGGGCTACACGGCCAGGCACCACACCTTCTTCGAGATGCTGGGCAACTTCTCCTTCGGGGACTACTTCAAGCGGGAGGCCGCCTCGTGGGCGTGGGAGTTCCTCGTCGATGTGGTGGGCTTCGAGCCGGATAGGCTTTGGATCACCATATACAAGGACGACGACGAGGCCTTTCAGATATGGAACGAGGTGGTCGGGGTCCCCAAGGAAAGGATCGTCAGGCTCGGCGAGGACAGCAACTTCTGGAAGGTGGGGCCCGTCGGCCCCTGCGGGCCCTGTTCCGAGCTGATATACGATCAGGGACCCGAGTTCTCTTGCGGGAAGCCGGACTGCGCCGTGGGATGCGACTGCGACAGATACCTGGAGGTCTGGAACCTGGTCTTCATGCAGTTCAACAGGAAGGAGGACGGTTCCCTGGAGCCCCTTCCCAAGAAGAACATAGACACCGGCATGGGGCTCGAGAGGCTCACCTCGGTGGTCCAGAAGGTCGGGAGCGACTTCGACACGGATCTGTTCAAGCCCATAGTGGATCACGTGTGCTCCTTGGCCGGCGTTCGCTACGGCTACGACCGAGCTCAGGACGTGGCAGTTAGGGTCATATCGGACCACATAAGGAGCGTATGCTTCATGATATCCGACGGCATCTTCCCCTCCAACGAGGGAAGGGGTTACGTGCTGCGCAGGATACTCAGGCGAGCCGTGAGGTTCGGCAAGACGCTGGGGATCGAGGAGGACTTCCTGGCCCAGCTGGTCCCCACGGTGATCTCGACCATGGGCGGAGCGTATCCGGAGCTCGTCAAGCACCGGGCCGTGACCGAGCAGATAGTCTCCATAGAGGAGAGCAAGTTCCGCAGGACCATGGACCAGGGGGCCAGCATACTGGCGGAGGAGATAAGGTCCGTGAAGGTCAACGGAAGCGACCTGCTCAGCGGTGAGGTGGCCTTCATGCTCTACGACACCTTCGGCTTCCCGCTTGAGCTCACCGAGGAGATATGCAGGGAGAGCGGCCTCAAGGTGGACCGCCGGGGCTTCGACCTCGCCATGGAGAGACAGCGGGAGAGGGCCAGGGCCGCTGCTAGCGCCAAAGGGTTTGGGAAGGACCTTTACGTGAGGCTGCTGGAAGCCCACGGCGAGACGTCCTTCGTGGGCTACGATTTGCTCTCGACCAGGGGCAAGGTGTTGGCCCTGGTCAAGGGAGGGTCTCCGGCCGAGTCCATCGCAGAGGGGGAAGAGGGCGAGGTTCTCCTGGACGTCACCCCCTTCTACGCCGAGAGGGGGGGGCAGGTGGGCGACAGGGGAGAGTTGATTTGGTCGAGCGGCAGGGCCGAGGTGCTCGACACCGCTATGCCTCTGGAGGGCCTTCACCTCCACCGCGTCAAGGTCGAGAAAGGGGTGCTTTCGGTGGGAGAAGCGGTGGAGGCGAAGGTGTCGGAGGAGCACAGGTCTCCCGTGAGAAGGCACCACACGGCCACCCATCTCCTGCACAGGGCGCTGGAGCAGGTGCTAGGGGAGCACGTGAGACAGGCTGGGTCTTTGGTCGCCCCGGATCACCTCAGGTTCGATTTCACCCACTTCGCTCCCCTCTCCCAGGAGGAGATAGACAAGGTCGAGGAGATCGTGAACGGAAAGATCGTGGAGGACCTCCCCGTCTTGGCGATCCAGACCAGCAGGGCTGAAGCCGAGAGGATGGGCGCCAAGGCGCTCTTCGAGGAGAAGTACGGCGACGTGGTGAGGGTGATAAAGATAGGGGACTTCAGCGCCGAGCTCTGCGGTGGCACTCACGTGAGGTCCACCGGCGAGATAGGGCTCTTCAAGGTGGTGAAGGAGGAGGGCGTCGGGTCAGGGTTGAGGAGGATAACAGCTAAGTGCGGCATGGAGGCGCTCAGGGAGTTCCAACGGCTCAGCAGGACCGTGGATCAAGTCTGCGAGCTGATGAGCGTCGACCAGGGAAGGGTCTTGGACAGGGTCAAGCAGCTGCTGGAAGACCTGAAGGACAGGGAGAGGGAGCTCAGGGAGGCCAAGCGAAGGTGGGCTTTCCTGGTCTCGGAGGGCTTCATAGCTCAGAGGCAGATAGCCAACGGAATATCGGTGGTGAGCGGCGTCCTTCGGGAGAAGGTGGACGAGGAGCTCCTTAGGGAGGTAGCCGACCACATCAGGGGCAAGCTCTTCAAGGCCGTGGTGGCCTTGGCCTCCGTCTTCGAGGGCAAAGTCTCGATGGTGATCTTCGCCGACAAAGAGGCGGTCTCCAGCGGCGTACACGCCGGAAGGCTGGCGTCTGAGCTGGCCAAGATGGTGGGCGGCGGCGGAGGCGGCAGGCCCGACATGGGGCAGGCCGGAGGGAAGATGCCCGAGAGGGTTGAGGAAGCCCTGGGCGCCCTTCCGGTCCTGATCCAGGGGCAGGTTCGCTGACGGGAAGGGGTGGCCTGGCATAGGCAGCAGCAAGAGGATAGCCGCTTTGGACTTCGGAGAGGCCAGGATAGGAGTAGCTGTGAGCGACCCCCTGCGGCTCTTCGCGCAGGGGGTCGCTGTAGTATGCGCCTCGGAGGGCTGGGAGGAGGAGCTCGCCTCCCTGCTAAAGCGGTACGAGGTGGAGCTGGTCCTGGTAGGGGTTCCCATCAGGGAGGACGGTCAGCCTTCCCATCAGGCGGCTAAGGTTTTGTCCCAGGCCGAAGCCCTCATAGCCCTTCTGCCCGAGGTTCGCTTCGCCTTCGTGGACGAGAGGTACACCACCAAGCTGGCTCACTCCTACCTGCGCGAGGTGGGTAGGGGGATGAGGAGGGCGAAGGAGCTGTCGGACATGGTGGCAGCTGAGATACTCCTCCAAGAGTACCTGGACGCGCAAAGGAAAGAGGGTAGCGACGGGGAAAGGTGAGGGGAGGGACCTTGGATCTCTCTAAGGGTTTCGTGGAGTACGAGGGCAAAACCATAAGGATAACCCCAATGCTCGAGCAATACCTCTACTGGAAGGAGAAGTACAGGGACTACCTGCTGTTCTTCCGGATGGGGGACTTCTACGAGCTCTTCTTCGACGACGCCAGGACGGCCTCCAGGGAGCTGGACATAGCCCTGACCTCGAGGGATCAGGAGCGGGCCGTACCCATGGCTGGGGTTCCCCTCTGGTCCTGTGAGTCTTACCTCGAGAGGTTGGTTAGGAGGGGATACCGGATCGCCATATGCGATCAAGTGGAGGAAAGCGACGGCAGGAACCTGGTGAGGAGGGAGGTCACCCGGATAGTGACACCTGGGACCTTCTCACCGGAGGGGGGCACCTACGAGGGCGCTGTCCTCGTCCTGGACTTCGTGGAGGAGTCCACAGTACTGCTGGTGGTCTACTCCAACACGGGGGAGCTCAAGCTGGGGGAGGTGCCCGTGTCCGCGATCTCACCCTGTGTCGCCGCCTACGACGGGCTGGACGTGGTGGTGAAGGAGGGACAACAGGCCCTAATCCCACCCTCGCTCAAGAGGGTGGAGGGCAGGTGCGAGGTGGTGCTCCCCAGGGGTGCCTTCGAGTCGCCGAGCCCAAGCGTTCACGTCGAGGGGTTGGGACCGGACTCGGACAGGGCTAGAAAGGCCTTGGGCGCCCTGAGGAGGTATCTGGAGGAGGTCAACTTGCGCCCAGTGCAACTTCCGCAGAGGGCGCAGATCCTGGCGGAGGGATCGTTCCTCAGGCTGGACGAGGACACCCTCTCCCATCTCCAGGTCCTCGACAAGAACGGGCTTCTAGGCGTGATGGACCGTTGCGCGACTCGACCCGGGAGGAGGAAGCTGAGGGACTGGATGTCCAGACCTTCCACCGACCTGGACCAGATAAACGATCGCCACGAGGCCATCGAGCGCCTCGTGCGGGATAGGGCCTTACTCCTCCGGATCAGGAGGTCTCTGGCCAGGCTTAAGGGCAACGACTTTCAGGCCTCCACATCAAGGCTGGCCGCGGGATCGGCCTCTCCCAGGGATCTGTGCAACGTGAGAGGGCTGTTGAGGGTCGTTCCCGAACTCTTGGATCTGGCCTCCGCCCTATCGGACCTCGAGGTGCTGGGAGATCTCCCCTCCAGGGAGGGTATCCTGAAGCCCTTGGAGGAGCTGGAGAGAGGGTTGAACGAGGAGATAGAGACGCCCCTGGGGGAGGGTGGAGTCATAAGGAGAGGCTACGACAGGGAGCTGGACGAACTTCGGAGGATAGGGGAGACTTCCAAAGCCTGGCTCGAGGAGTTCGTCCGAAGGGAGAGGGAGAGGACCGGCATAAAGGGCTTAAGGGTCTCCTACAACAAGGTCTTCGGCTACTACGTGGAGGTCGGGAGGGCAAGCGCCTCTAAGCTGCCCGACTACTACGAGAGAAAACAGACGCTATCCAGCAGCGAGAGGTTCACCACGAGGGAGCTCAAGGAGTTCGAGGAGAGGATGGAGACGGCGGAGCTCCACCTCGGGAGGAGGGAGAAGCTGGTCTTCTCGAGGCTCTGCGAGGAGGTCAAGGGCTACGGGGTGGACCTCGAGAGGGCCTCGGAGCTGGCCTCCACGCTGGACGTCCTCTCTTCCCTGGCTGAGCTCGCCCTCGAAAGGGGCTACTCGAGGCCCCGGATGACTTGGGAGGACAGGCTATCCTTCAAGGACCTTCGACACCCCGTGCTGGACGTCCTGATGGATAGGCCCTTCGTCCCCAACGACGTGGAGATGGACGAGTCCAAGAGGATCTTGATCATAACCGGTCCGAACATGGCGGGCAAGTCGACCTATCTGAGGATGACGGCTTTAGCCTGCATAATGGCTCAGTCTGGCTCCTTCGTCCCCGCGAAGGAGGCGGTGGTCGGGGTGCTGGACGCCATATATACCAGGATAGGCGCCAGGGACGACATCCTCAGGGACATGAGCACCTTCATGATGGAGATGAAGGAGACGGCCAAGATGATCCAGGGGGCCACCTCCAGGAGCCTGCTGCTCCTCGACGAGGTGGGAAGGGGTACCTCGACCTACGACGGCATGAGCATAGCCTGGGCGCTCATAGAGCACCTGGCTCAGAGGGAGAGACCGCCTAAGACGATGTTCGCCACCCATTACCACGAGTTGTCCGAGATAGCCCAGAGGACGAGCTGCGTCCACAACCTCAGCGCCCTCGTCGAGGAGAGGGGCGACGGCATCAGGTTCCTCTACAAGATAGCACCGGGTGTCTCCAGGAGGAGCTACGGCATAGAGGTGGCCAGGATGGCCGGACTTCCGGAGGCCATAGTGAGGAGGGCGACGGAGATACTCAGGGAGCTCGAGGCGGGCGCCCTATGGTTCGACAGGGGTCGGACGGAGGGGATTAAAGCGGCTGGGACTCAGCTTCCCCTGTTCGACGTCGAGCTGGACGCGTTGGTTTACAAGATAGCCTCCCTCGATCCGGACAACACGACTCCCTTGAAGGCTTTGCAGATAATCTACGAGCTCAAGGAGATGGCCGTGGGCTTGCTCTCCAGAAGGGGGCGTTGACTTCGAGGATGGAAGCTGGTGTGAGGATAAAGAGGCTTCCTCAAGAGCTGGTGACGCTCATAGCGGCCGGAGAGGTGGTGGAGAGACCCCTGTCCGTGGTGAAGGAGCTGGTGGAGAACTCCTTGGACGCCCAGGCCAGCTGTGTCGAGGTCCAGGTGGAGGAGGGAGGGATCGAGCTAATAAGGGTCTCAGACGACGGGATGGGGATGAGCTACGAGGAGCTTCCTTTGGCGGTCTCGGCTCATTCCACCAGCAAGATATCCTCCGCGGAGGATCTGCTTCGCGTGGTCAGCTTCGGCTTCAGGGGTGAAGCCCTCCACTCCATAGGAAGCGTGAGCGAGATGGAGATCTTCTCCAGCGACGGCAGGAGCGGAGGGAGGATAAAAGTTGTCTTCGGTGAGATCGAGGATCGCTCCCTCTACGCGGGGCGAAGAGGCACCACCGTCTCCGTCAGGCACCTCTTCGCGAACGTGCCCGCCAGGAGGAAGTTTCTAAGGGGGCCCAGAGGTGAGCTCCTCCAGGTGAAGGAATTTCTACAGGACATGTGTTTGGCCTTCCCGGAGAGGACCTTCGTGCTCAGGGAGGGCAACAGGGCCATATTGAGCCACCTGGGAGGGGGCTTGGAGAGCGCGGTCTTCTCCCTGTGGCAGGGGGAGAAGGTCGAGCTAGACATCTCGTCTGCGGAGCTGGGAGAGCTCAGGGCGGATCTGCTGATCGTCAGGGGCGCCAGTTCCAGGAGGAGGATTCGCCTTTTCGTGAACAGGAGAAGGGTGGAGGACAAGCTCCTCAGGGCGGTCTTCTCCTGGTACAAGGATAGGCTCGGCGACGCGGTCTTCGCCCTCATGTTGAGCTTGCCCCCCGATTTCGTGGACGTCAACGTCCACCCGTCAAAGGCTGAGGTGCGCTTCAGGAACCCCCATCTGGTGGCGAAGCTGGCCGAGAGGTGCCTATCCAAGGCTCTCCCCAGCGGTCTTAAGGTCGCCGCGCCCGGCGTTTCTGTCTCTAGGAAGGTTGAGCTCGACGCCGAGAAAGCGGAGGGCTTCGGAGGCCTCCTCGAGCTAGGGCTCGAGGAGGCGGAAGGGGAAGGAGCCCTCCCTCAGGTCGTCGACGGGGTAAAGGCCAGGTTCTTGGGCAGGATAGGGGAGGGGTTTTGGGCCTTCGAGGTGGAGGAGGGCCTGCTGATCCTGGACGTGCACGCCTCTTACGAGAGGATCGTCTACGATGAGATCTCGAGGGGCCTGGAGGGGGGATCCCCCGAGTCGGAGGGCATCCTGGGAGCCCTGTACCCGATAGAGGAGGGGCTGGTAGAAGAGGTCTTGCGCTTCAGGTCGGAGCTGGAGTCCTTGGGCTTCGCCTTGGAAGAGCGCCAGGGGATGTGGGAGCTCAAGGCCGTCCCCACGTGGGGGAGAGAGCTGTCGCTGGACCCGATGTCAGCGCTTCGCGTGGCGCTCAAGGAGCTCGAGGAGAGTTCGGCGATGGAGCTGACCGAACTTCCCTCCGATCTGCGCAGGACGAGGATGGCTCACTCCTTGGCGAGCAGGGCTTGCAGGGCCTCGCCCAAGCTGGGCGAATCGCGGATTTCCGAGGCGGAGGCGTTGAGGTTGCTGGAGAGGCTCTACCCCTCGGAGGACGCGCCCACCTGTCCTCACGGTAGGCCGGTCTACAGCCTCATAAGCTGGGTGGAGGTGAGAAGGAGGCTTGGCAGAGCTTAGGGCGAGGGAGGAGCTTGCGATAGGGGACCTCAGGGAGGGCAGGAGGTTGCTTTGCGTCATCGGTCCGACCGCGGCTGGCAAAAGTGCTCTCTCGCTTCAGCTTTGCAGGATGGAGAGGACCTTCGAGGTGATCTCCGTCGACTCCAGACAGGTCTATCGCTACATGGACATAGGGACGGACAAACCCTCCTGGGAGGAGAGAAGGGAGGTCCCCCATCACCTCCTGGACGTCAAGGACCCAGACGAGAGTTACTCGGTCGCCGAGTTCTGCGAGGAGGCCAAGAGGACGGTGGAGAGGGTCTTCAAGAGGGGGAAAGTCCCCATCCTGGTGGGGGGGACCCCCTTCTACTTCTACGCCCTCTTCCACAGGGGCCTCTTCGAGGGGCCCCCTGGGGATGAAGAGCTGAGGAGGGCTTTGGAGGAGGAGGCGAAAGCCGTGGGCACGGCTGCGCTCCACAAGAGGCTCTCGGAGGTGGACCCCGTCGCCGCCTCCAGGATACACCCCAACGACCTTCGAAGGATTATAAGGGCGCTCGAGGTCTACGCGCTGAGCGGAAAGCCCATGAGCGCCCTCTGGTCCTTCTCCGTCAAGCCCGATCTGCCGTCGCCCTTCTACCTTATGGTGAACAGAAGGAGGGAGGACCTCTACGGGAGGATAGAGAAAAGGGCCAGGAAACAGTTTGAAGCTGGACTTCTCGATGAGGTAAAATGGCTGCTGGAGAGGGGTTTTGGGAGGACTAGCCCTCCTATGTGCGGGTTGGTGTACGGCGAGGCGCTGGAGGTGTTGGAGGGGAAGCTGTCCTTCGAGGATGGGATCGCCAGGGCTACCTCGAGGACCAAGGCCTTCAGCAGGAGACAGATGACCTGGTTCAAGCGCTTCCCAATCGGCGTGGAGGTGGACCTGACCGGGTGCGGCGAGAGGGAAGTGGCGGAGGTGGCCGTCAGGCTACTGGAGCAGTGGTATCGAGGGTGAGGTTTTAAGGGAGATGAAGGTTAAGGTCGCTTTCCCTACGGGCTTTTGCTTCGGCGTCCGAAGGGCGCTGAAGGCGCTGGAGGAAGCCTTAGCGGCGCACGGGGAGGTCTACTCCCTGGGCAGCCCCATACACAACGAGAGGGTAGTGGAGGAGATGGTCTCCAAGGGGCTCAGGTTGGTGGAGGATCCCGAGGAGGTGCCCCCAGGTGGGGTCTCCTTCGTCAGAGCTCATGGAGTGTCCGCTGCCACCATGGAGGCGCTCAAGGTCAGGTCCTCCCTGGTGGTCGACGGGACCTGTCCCTTCGTCAGGAGAGTTCAGATGAAGGCAAAGGAGCTGGCCAGCGAGGGCTACGCCGTGGTGGTGGTGGGGGATCCTACGCATCCAGAGGTCGTGGGGATAGTGGGGCACGTCCCTGGGGACAAGGTGTTCGTGGTGGCGAGCCGAGGGGAGATAAAGGTCGATTTGTTCAAATCTTTTGGTAAAATAGGGGTGGTGTGTCAGACCACCAACAGGGTCGAGGCTTTCAAGGAGGTGGTCAGCGAGCTGGTGGGGCTGGTTGAGGAGGTGAAGGTCCACAACACGATATGCGACGCCACGGCCGCCAGACAGGAGGCGGTTAGAAGGCTTGCCGCCGAGGTGGACGCGGTGGTGGTGGTGGGAAGCAGGTCCTCGGCCAACACGCGCAAGCTGCTGGAGATAGCTTCCTCGTTGGGCGAGGCCTTGCTGGTGGAGGACGTGTCCGACTTGGAGAGGGGGTGGTTCAGGGGGAAGAGAGAGATAGGCGTGGCAGCTGGGGCGAGCACCCCCGACTGCCTGATAGAGAAAGTGGTCGAGGAGTTGGAAGGAATCGAGGTCTAAGGAGGTCAGTGGGGTTATGGATTACGGGGATTTCGTGAAGCAGATGGAGAGGATCGCTGAGGCTCCCTCCAGGAGCTTTAAGAGGGGGGATGTGGTCGAGGGAGTTTTGGTCAAGGCGGCAGAGGGCGGTTGGTACGTGGACTTCGGCCACAAGACCGAGGGCTTCATCCCTCAGACCGAGTGGACCAAGAGCTTCATCCTGGATGACGTGGAGCCCAAGCTGGGCCAGAGGTACAGGTTCTTGCTGGTGAAGCTGGGGAAGGAAGAGGAGGACTATCCGCTTCTCTCTCGGTGGAGGTTGGTCTTCGAGGAGAGGTGGAGGGAGCTGGAGAGGGCCCTGCAGGAGGGCGATGGCGTCTTAAGGGTGACGTGCGTGGAGACCGTCAAGGGGGGCATGATGGTGAACTGCATGGGTTTGCGCGGCTTCATACCCCTCTCCCACCTCCACGCAGGCAACGGGATGGGTTCTCCCAAGAAGCTCCTGGGCAAGGAGCTAGAAGTGAAGGTCTTGGAACTGGAGAAGGGGCGCAGGAACATAAAGCTCTCCTACAGGCTGGTGGCCGAGGAGAGAAGGCAAAAAGAGGTGGAGGAGTTCCTCTCCAGGATAAACGAAGGGGACGTCCTGGAGGGAAAGGTGGTGAGCGTGACCAGGTTCGGCGTCTTCGTGAACCTCGGTCCCGTGGACGGTTTGGTCCCCATGTCCGAGGTCACCTACAGCAGATATCTTAAGCCCTCTAGCCTCGTGAAGAAGAACCAGACGGTTAAGGTAAAGGTCTTATCCGTTGACAGATCCAGCGGCAAGGTCAGCCTCAGCATAAAGAGGGCTCTCCCCGATCCATGGGAAGGGATATCAGAGCGCTACTCCCCGGGCAGCACGGTGGACGGAAGGGTCACCGGGCTCGCGGAGTTCGGCGCCTTCGTGGAGATAGAGCCTGGCGTGGAGGGGTTGATCCACATAAGTTCCCTCAGTTGGGACAAGGTCGGCTCTCCCAAGGAGGTCCTGAAGATAGGTCAAAGCGTCAAGGTGCTGATCAAGGACGTCAACGCGGCGGAGAAGAGGATATCCCTCGGTTACAGGGAGCTGTTCGATCCCTGGGATAAGGTGGAGGAGAAGTACTCCGTCGGGCAGGACGTGGAGTGCGTAGTCAAGGAGGTCAAGGACTTCGGGGCTTTCGTGGAGATAGAGCCCGGGATAGAGGGTCTGCTTCACGTCTCACAGATGTCCACGGGGAGGGTCAGCGCTCCCTCCTCCCTGGTGAAAGAGGGGGACAGGCTTACCTGCAGGATACTCAGCATAGACAAGGCGAGCAGGAGGATAAGGCTCAGTCGAAGGGCCATCCTCGAGGAGGAGCTCGCCGAGAGGAGGCGAAGGGAGGAGGAGGAGCGGCGGCGCCAGCAGGCCGAGGAGGAGAAGCTCAAGGCCTCCATCGTGGGCGAGGCCCCCAGCGTCACCCTCCAGGACATATTGAAGGACAAGGCCAGCAGAAGGTAGCCCGGAGCATGGCCAGGGACGAGATGCTCGGCAAGTCGAAGCTTCGGATCAGGGTCTATCCGGATCCGGTCTTGAGGGAAAAGGCCAAGGCCGTAGAGAACTTCGGCGAGGAGCTCCGGTCGCTGGCCCAGGATATGCTGGAGCTCATGGAGGAGAGGAAGGGGGTGGGGCTGGCAGCTCCCCAGGTGGGGCTGCCGCTCCGCCTCTTCGTCGCCCGATGGGATGGGAAGGAATACGTGGTGGTGAACCCCGTTCTACTGGAGGCGAGCGGCGAACAGGTCGACGAGGAGGGTTGTTTGAGCTTTCCGGGCGTGTACCAGGAGGTGCCACGCCCTCAGGCCATAAGGGTCTCGTTCCAGGATGCCCTCGGGAACCCGATGGAGGAGGAGTTGCGGGGTTTCTGGGCCAGGATATTCTCCCACGAGATGGACCATCTGGACGGCAAGTTGCTCCTGGACTACATGTCGCCGGCCAAGAGGGTGTTGGTCAGGTCCAGGATGAAGAGGAGAGGATCCAGGGGAGAATGAAGGTCTCCTTCGTGGGTTCAGGACATTTCGCCCTCAACGTCTTGAGGTTTTTGGATGACTTCCCCTTCTGTGCTCTGATGACCCAACCGCCTAGGCCTAGGGGTAGAGGGCTTCGCCTGGCGCCCACTCCCGTGGGTTCCTGGGCCAGGGATAGGGGTCTGAGGTTGATCGAGCCGGAGCGCCTAGAGGGGGAGGAGGTGACCTCGGCCTTCGAGGTCGACGTGGTGCTGGTGGTGGACTACGGGAGGAAGATCCCAGGACATCTGCTCGACCTCCCAAAGCACGGATGCTTTAACCTGCATCCCTCCCTCCTCCCGCGCTACAGGGGGGCAGCTCCGGTCCAGAGGGCGATCATGGACGGAGCCTCCTTCACAGGGGTGACCCTCTTCAGGTTGACCGATAGGATGGACGCCGGTCCCATCTTCGGCGCCAGGCCCGTCGAGATCAGGACTCTCGACACTCTCCAGGAGCTGTACTTGAGGTTAGCCTTCGAGGGGTCTTTGCTGTTCAGGGAGCTGGCGAGGGCCGTGAGAGGGGGTTTGTCCGTCGCCCTCAGGGAGCAGGAGGAGGGGTTGGCCTCTTACGCTCCGAAGATATCCGAGGTGGACAGGCTCTTGAGCTTCGAGGGCGATTGCCTGAAGTTCCACAACGTCTGCAGAGCGCTCTCCCCCGAGCCAGGCGCTTTCTTCGACTACAGAGGCAAGCGCGTTAAGGTTTTGAGCACCAGGCCTGAGCCCTGCGCCAGGGGCGAGTTCTCAGGCGAGGTCCTGGACATCAGGGAGGGGGGGCTACTGGTGTCCTGCGCTCAGGGCGGCGTGTGGCTTCTTACGATGTGCGAGGAGTGCAGGACGCCCGTATCCGGGGAGGCCTGGGCCAGGGGGAGGAGGATAAGAAAGGGGGATCGCCTTTGCTGACGTCTCTCCCTGAGGGCTGTCTTCCTTCCGAGCGACTGATCGTCCTGTTCGGTATGTCCGGGAGCGGCAAGAGCGAGATAGGGGCGTTTTTGGCCAAAAACAGCGCCAAGTCCGGAAGAAGGACCCTTTTAGTCGACCTGGACGTCTCCAACCCCTACTTCTCCGCCAGTAGGTTCAGGGAGGAGATAGAGGGGGAAGGAGTCGAGGTGATTGGGCCCAGAGGGGACATGAGGTTTGCGGATCTGCCCGTGCTAGTGAGCTCTCTGCGCTCCCTTTGGAGGCGAGAAAGGGACAGCAAGTTCGTGGTGGACCTGGGGGGAGATGCGAGGGGGCTTAGGGCAGCGGGCTCCGTCCTGTCCCAGATGGTTGGGGCGGAGGTCTTCTCGGCTATGGTGCTGAACCCCTATCGCTCGCCCGTCCTGGACGAAGGTCTCCTGAGGGGCCTAAAGCGGGAGTTCGAGGAGCTAACGGGCCTTGAGACCAGGTGGATCATCTCCAACCCGAACTTAGGACCGGAGACGAGCTCGGAGGTGTTGTTGAGGGGGCACGAGGTGGCCTCTAGCGTAGCGCGCAAGCTAGGTCTAGAGGTGTTCGCCCTGTGCGTCTGGTCGAGGGTGTGGGAGGACTTCAAGGGGTCCTCCCACAGCTTTCATGGGAGGATCTGGGTCTTGGAGAGGCTGATCTTCAAAAGGCGATAGGTTGGAAGGGGGTGTAGGTCTTGCCTGCGAAGGGTTACGTCAAGATCGACGAGGAGAGGTGCAAGTCCTGCGAGCTTTGCGTGGCCGTTTGCCCCAAGAAGGTGCTCAGGGTCTCGGACAGGATAAACTCGTCCGGCTATCAACCGGTGGAACAGCACGAGGACGGGTGCATAGCCTGCGGGATGTGCGCCACCATGTGCCCTGACGTGGCGATCGAGGTCTACAGGTACGAAGAAGAGGGCGAATGAAGCGGACTTCGGGGGGTGAAAAGCTCATGGGGAAGGTTCTGATGAAGGGCAACGAGGTCTTCGCCGAGGCGGCCATACAGGCAGGGTGTAGGTACTTCTTCGGTTACCCCATAACCCCTCAGAACGAGATACCGGAGTACATGTCCAGAAGGTTACCAGAGGTAGGGGGCGTCTACCTCCAAGCCGAGAGCGAGGTGGCTGCCATCAACATGATATTCGGAGCCGCTGCCACCGGAGCTCGCGTGATGACCTCCTCCTCGGGCCCCGGCATATCCCTGATGCAGGAGGGGATATCCTACATAGCGGGAGCCGAGCTCCCGTGCCTGATAGTGAACGTCATGAGGGCTGGACCCGGTCTAGGGGGTATACTGCCCTCCCAGTCGGACTACTTCCAGGCTACCAAGGGAGGGGGACACGGGGACTACAGGCTCTTGGTGCTAGCCCCCAGCACCCTTCAGGAAGCGGCTGATCTCATATACGTCTCCTTCGACCTAGCTGAGTTCTACAGGAACCCGGTGATGGTGCTGGCCGATGGGTTCCTCGGACAGATGATGGAGTCCGTGGAGTTCAGAAAGGTAGAAAGCGGTGTGACTCCGCCGGACCCGAGGGAGTGGGCCGTGGGCTACGCTAAGGAGAGGGGCAAGAGAGCCCTGATCAAATCGCTATATCTGAACCCCGAGGAGCTGGAGAGGCACAACCTCAAGCTCAAGGCCAAGTACGACGCCATGAGGGAGAGGGAGATCAGGTTCGAGGAGTACATGTTGGAGGACGCCGAGCTGATGCTGGTGGCCTACGGCACTTGCGCCAGGATAGCCAAGACCGCCGTCAAGGAGCTCAGGGACAAAGGCGTCAGGGTCGGCCTTTTCAGGCCCATATCCCTGTTCCCGTTCCCCTACGAGCAGATATACGTGTGGGCCGAGAGGGTGAGGAGGATAGGCGTGGTGGAGATGAGCACAGGGCAGATGCTGGAGGACGTCCTCTGCGCTGCTGCCAGAAGGTGTCCCGTTGAGTTCTACGGAAGGGTAGGCGGAATGGTGCCCAGCGTGGCAGAGGTAGTGGAGTTCGCCGCTCGTCTATAGCAGGGGGTGTGGTCATGAAGGCGGTTAAGGTTTTCGGAAGGCCCAGGAGCATGTTCGACGTCAAGACCCACTATTGCCCAGGGTGCACCCACGGGATAGTTCACCGACTCGTGGCCGAGTGCATAGACGAGCTGGGGATACAGGATAGAACCGTGGGCGTAGCTCCGGTGGGTTGCTCGGTCCTGCTATACAACTACGTAAACTGCGACATGTACGAGGCAGCTCATGGAAGGGCTCCAGCGGTGGCCACAGGGGTGAAGAGGGTTAGGCCCGATCTAGTGGTGTTCACCTACCAGGGCGATGGAGATCTGGCTTCCATAGGTACGGCCGAGATAGTGCACGCCGCCAACAGAGGGGAGAACATCACCGTGATCTTCATCAACAACGGCATATACGGCATGACCGGAGGCCAGATGGCCCCCACCACCTTGCCCGGGCAGAGGGCTACCACCGCCCCCTCCGGGAGGGACCCAAAGTTGTCGGGATACCCCATAAGGATGAGCGAGATGTTGGCCCAGCTCGAGGCGCCGGGCTATATAGCCAGGGTGACGGTAGTCCAGCCAAGGTACGTCCTCAAGGCTAAGGAGGCCATAAAGAGGGCTTTCCAGGTCCAAATGGCCGGTAAAGGCTTCTCCATGGTGGAGGTCCTCTCCACCTGTCCCACCGGTTGGGGGTTGAGCCCCAACGAATCCTTGAAGAGGGTCGTCGAGAAGGTCATGCCCTACTACCAGCTGGGCGAGTTCAAGAACGTGGAGCTGTAGGTGGTGATCGACCTTGGCTTCCTCGAAGAGCTTGATAGCGGCCGGTTTCGGAGGACAGGGGCTTCTAATGCTGGGGAGGATCGTGGCTTACGCTGGGATGAAGGAGGGATACCACGTCACCTGGATGCCCTCCTATGGGCCCGAGATGCGCGGCGGCACGGCGAACTGCACCGTGATAATATCCGATCAGGAGATAGGAGCCCCTATAGTGGAGAGGCCTGACTGCGCCGTAGTGCTCAACAAGCCCTCCTTCATCAAGTACGAGCCCAAGGTGCTGGCTGGCGGAGTGCTGGTGGTAAACACCGACATGGTGGACGTGAGAAGCTCCAGGAAGGACTTAAGGGTCGTGGAGGTTCCCTGTAGCTCCATCGCCATAGAGTTGGGCAACCCGAGGGTCTTGAACATGGTGGCGCTGGGGGCATTGGTGGAGTCGTCCGGGCTGGTTGGGGTTGAGAGCTGCGCGAAAGCCATAGAGGAGATCTTCTCCGAGAAGGCCTCCCTCGTGGAGATCAACTTAAAGGCCTTCCACAGGGGGCGCGAGGCGGTCAGGGGAACCCTTTAGGGGGAGAGCGCCTTGGAGAGGAAGCTCAGGGAGGAGCTGATCTACCGAGGGAGGATATTGAGCCTTCGCCGCGACGAAGTCATCTTGCCCCACGGTGGGATCGCCGGCAGGGAGGTGGTGGAGCACCTCCCTGCCGTGGCTGTGCTGCCCGTCCTCGACGGTCGCGTCCTGTTGGTAAGGCAGTTCCGATACGCCGTAGGGGAGGAGCTGTTGGAGGTCCCCGCTGGACTTCTCAAGGAGGGAGAGTCGCCGGAGGAGTGCGCCGTCAGGGAGATGCGGGAGGAGACGGGCTATAGGCCTCTCTCCCTCAAAAAGGTTTTGACCTTCTACACCTCTCCGGGCTTCTCCGACGAGGTGGTTCACCTCTACTTCTGCGACGAGATGGTCGAGGACCCGCTACCTCAGGACGACGACGAGGGGGTCACCTTGTCGCCTTTTCCGATCGAAGACCTGAGGGATGGTTTGAGGTCTGGCCTGTTCAAGGATGCCAAGACCATCCTGGCCTTGAGCTGGCTTTTGACGGAGGTGGGAAGAGGATGAAAGCTTCCGGCCTTAGGTCTGCGGTGTTGGTGGAGAAGGAGTTCCAGGACCTGGAGGTAACTTACCCCTACTACAGGCTTAAGGAAGCGGGCGTATCCACGTTCCTCGTGGGTACGAGGGCAGGCGAAAGGGTGGCGGGAAAGTTCGGCTACCCAGTGGTGGTGGAGATGGGGCTGGACGAGGCCATGGGGTCGAGGTTCGACTGCGTGGTGATCCCGGGAGGATGGGCTCCGGACCACATGAGAAGGGATCCCAGGTTCGTCGAGCTCGTGAGGAAGTGCTGGGACGAGGGATCTGTCGTGGCTTCTATATGTCACGGAGGTTGGCTTTTGGCCTCGGCTGGAATAGCTAGGGGCAAGAGGCTAACCAGCTTCTTCGCAATAAGGGACGACCTGGTGAACGCTGGGGCGATCTGGGTGGACGAGGAGGTCGTGGTGGACGGCAATCTGGTCACCTCGAGGAAGCCGGACGATCTGCCGGCCTTCATGAGGGCCGTCCTGGACCTCTTGGCCAGGAGGGGGTGATCCCCTTGTCGGGAGAGGAGAGGGCTCGGTGGATTTGCGAGTTGCTCAGAAGGGCCGCGGTGAGGGCACCCAGGTTCGTCAAAGAGTCCCTGATCAAGGTTAAGGAACGCGAGGAGGGGCACGCGAGGGCCCAGATCGAGAGCATCCTGGAGAACCTCGAGATGGCGGAAGCTGAGGGCGTCCCGCTGTGCCAGGACACGGGCCTTCCCTTCTTTTTCGTCCAGTTTGGGACCGACGTTTCCTCGGAGGAGCTTGGGGCCTGGCTTTCAGCTCTGGAGGGTGGGGTTAAACTTGCCACGGAATCGGTCCCTTTGAGGCCCAACGCAGTAGATCCGCTCTCCAGGGCCAACAGCGGCGACAACCTGGGCAGGGGTATGCCCATGGTGGACCTGGAGCTATACCCTGCGATGCGGGGGATGAGGATCCAGGTGACCATCAAGGGGGCTGGGAGCGAGAACATGACCGCCTTAAAGCTGTTCTCCCCGGGGGCCAAGTGGAGAGAGATCGAGCTTTGGGTTCTCGAGAGGGTCCTGGAGGCAGGCGGCAAGCCCTGCCCTCCGACCTTCCTGGGCCTGGGGGTTGGGGGGACAGCGGCGCTCTCCCTGAAGCTCGCCGAGAGGGCCTTGCTCCGCGCGCCCTCTAGGAACGAGGACGCCTCGATAGCGCTTCTAGAGGAGGAGCTCTTCGAGCTCGTGAACGAGCTGGGCGTGGGTCCCATGGGCCTCGGAGGGAACACCACGGTCCTGGGGACCTTCGTCGAGGTGGCCAACACGCACACCGCCACCCTCCCCGTGGCCCTGAAGTTCTGTTGCTGGGCTTACAGGAGGGCTTCGCTCAGGGTATCGGGAGAAGAGGCCTGGCTGGAGGACATGTAATCGGGGGGTGTTTGAGGTATGGGCTTTGCTCTGTTCAGGGGCGAAGGTCGTCTGCCGGTGGAAGATCTGAGGGATCTCAAGGTAGGAGAGGTGGTGCACTTAGACGGCGTCCTTTACACCGCCAGGGACAAGGCACACAGGAGGATGCTCGATTTCCTGGACTCGGGCCTGGAGATCCCCTTCTCGCCCTCTTCGGGGGTCATGTTTCACTGCGGCCCGATAGTCCTTAGGGAGGGAGACTCTTACAGGGTCCTCGCAGCCGGTCCCACCACCAGCGCCAGGATGGACCCGTTCGAGCCCAGGGTCATAAAGGAGCTGGGCGTCAGGGCCATAGTCGGCAAGGGGGGTATGTCCTCGGATGTGGCAAAATCGTTGAGGGAGGTAGGTGGCGTTTACCTCTCCTTCACCGGGGGTTGCGCCGTCAAGGCCGCGAGGGCGGTGAAAGAGGTCTTGGCCCTCCTGTGGGAGGACCTTGGGATGGCCGAAGCCGTGTGGGTGTTCCGAGTGGAGGATTTCGGGCCCCTTATAGTCTCGATGGATGCGCACGGAGGGAACATCTTCGAGGACGTGGAGAGAAGGGGTAGGGAGCGCCTTCGGGCCATCGTAGAGAGGGGTAGGAGTTCCTGATGAGAAGGGGGAACACCATATTCATAGCCGCCTATGCCAGGCTCCCCAAGGATATCCCGGCTTACGCCCTTTACAACAGCGTCGGCGTCTACGCTGAGGTGGACGTGGACACAGGCGTCATAGTGGACGCGGACGTCTCCTTCTACTCACAGGTCTCCATAAACATGGTCAAGTCCATACTCAAAGGGGCGAACATCGTGTACGAGAGGGGGAGGATCGTGGAGGAGCTGGAGATGAGGTATTGGGGAGGAGCGCGAAAGGCCCTGATAACTGCAGTGAAGAGGCTGTTCGAGAGGTTCGACGAGGTAATGAGTCTCTTGGAGAGAGAGGCAACCCCCGACCTGACCGACGACTACAGGATCTAGGGCAATTTGAGCTAATCGTTAATGATTTTTTAGTTTAGTTGATTTTGACTTTATCTTTGAGAATTCTAAGAGGGTTCTTTTATCCCTCTTGACTTTTCCTTCTCCTTGTGAAAAATCTGACTCAGTAGCAGGTTCTCCCCTTGTCCTCTTCCCTCCTCGGGGGACAAGCTGATCCTGCGAGGAACAGGTTCCGCGGGTTTGCCCCCTGTTGGTTATCCCTGTCGGTAGCTGTGCTTCCATATTCTTCGCGAGAGGAGGGCAAAGCATGGATATCCTCGCCAAGTTGATGAAGGATCCCATCTTCGTCATGACCCTGCCCGTTTTGGTTGGGGTGCTGATAGGGCAGATCAAGGTAGGCAGGTTCAGCCTGGAGACCTCTGGGGCTCTTTTCGCCGGGCTGGTGATGGGCGCGTTGGGCTATAGTGCTCCAAAGGGATTTTTCAACTTCAACCTGACCCTCTTCGTCGTGGCCGTCGGTCTGCTCTCGGCGGGCGACATGGTGAACGTCATCAAGAGGTATGGCTTCAAGTTCGCCTTCCTGGGCGCTTTCATCACCTTCGTCGGGGCGTTCATAACTTACCTTCTGGCCATATTCTTCCGCGGTAGCGCCAGCGCTCATCTGATCGGGGGAACTTACACCGGAGCTCTGACCAGCTCGCCTGGGCTTGCAGCCGCCCTCGAGGTGACCAAAAACAACCCTGAGGTCACGGTGGGGCACAGCATAGCTTATCCCTTCGGCGTCCTTGCCGTCATCCTTTTCGTCCAGTTCGCGCCTATTCTGTTCGGCATAGACGTGGACAAAGAGAGGGAGCAGTTCAAGGTGGACCTGGAGAAGATGAGAGGGGCTTCCAAGGAGTCCCAGGGCAAAGCCTCGGCCGCCTTCTCGATAGCCGCCTTCGCCTTCTGCATAGTGGTCGGCTACTTGCTCGGCTCCATCAAGGTACCCCTCGGTGGAAAGCTGTCGGTCAGCCTGGGCACCACCGGCGGTGGCCTGATAGCTGCGCTGATCCTCGGCTCCATAGGCAAGGTGGGACCGCTGAACATGAGGATGGACGGCAAGTCCCTGGGCGCCATAAGGACTATAGGCCTAGCCTATTTCCTGGCGATAGTGGGGTTGGAGGCGGGGGGAGAGGTCATCAAGACCGTCAAGGAGCACGGATTTCTCCTGATCGCCATAGGCCTGTTGTCCGCCTTTGGAGCGGAGATCGCCGGCTACCTGGTGGCCAGGTACGCGTGGAAGATGAACTGGATACTCCTGGCGGGAGCTATATGCGGCGGCATGACCAGCACCCCTGGCCTCGGAGCCGCTATAGACGCGACCAAGACGGAGGACGTGGCGGTGGGCTACGGCGCCACCTATCCGGTGGCCTTGCTCGGCATGGTGGTCTTCACCTCCCTATTGCACATACTCCTCGGATAGGTTGCCAAGACACATGTCGGAGGTGAGCGCAAGATGATGGACATAAAGGACAGGGTCAGGTGCAAGGGGCTTCACGCCGTCATCATGGGACCCGAGGAAGCCGCTGATTTCGTCAAGGACGGCTTCACGATAGGGGCAAGCGGTTTCACCCCATCCGGGTATCCCAAGGTCGTTCCCATGGAGATAGCCAGGCGAAAGAGGATATCGGGCTCCCCTTCCAACCTCACCCTCTGGACGGGTGCCTCGGTCGGACCGGAGCTGGACGGGGAGCTCACCACCTCTGGAGCACTTCGAAAGCGCTTTCCCTATCAGACCAACGAGGAGATCCGAAAGGCCATAAACGAGGGCTCTGTTCTCTTCCAGGATATACATCTCTCCCATTGCTCCCAGAACGTGAGGTATGGGTTCTTCGGCAAGATAGACGTCGCGATAGTGGAGGCGGTGGCCATAACGGAGGAGGGAGGCATAGTGCCCTCCACCTCTGTCGGCAACACCCCCACCTTCGTCAAAATGGCGGATAAAGTCATAGTCGAGGTCAACGTCTGCCAACCCCTCTCTCTGGAGGGCATCCACGACATCTACGTGCCGGCCGATCCTCCTCACAGGGAGCCAATACCCATAACCAAGGTCAGCGACAGGATAGGTACCCCCTACATCCCATGTGATCCTTCGAAGATAGTGGCCATAGTGCCCTCCAACGTCCCCGATAAGCAGAGGCCGCTGGCCCCCGTCGACGAGATAAGCGCTAAGATGGCCAGAAACCTGTTGGACTTCCTGGAGGTAGAGGTCTCCTCGGGTAGACTGAGCAGGGACCTCCTCCCTCTGCAGTCCGGCGTAGGGGAGGTGGCGAACGCCGTGCTAGCTGGGTTCCTGGAGTGGCCCAGCGAAAACCTCCAGGTCTACACCGAGGTCATCCAGGACTCCATGCTGGACCTGATAGACAGGGGGAAGGTCTCCTTCGCCTCTGGAACCTCCTTCACGCCGAGCCCCGAGGGAGCTAAGCGGATGTACGCCAACATAGATTGCTACAGGAAGAAGGTCGTCCTGAGGCCTCAGGAGATAAGCAACCACCCCGAGGTCATAAGACGGCTTGGCGTGATAGCTATGAACACGGCGGTGGAGGTGGATATCTACGGACACGTCAACTCCACCATGGCCTTAGGGTCCAAGATGATAAACGGCATAGGGGGGTCCGGCGACTTCGCCCGAAACGCTTACCTCACCGTGTTCCTGACCCCATCGACGGCCAAGGAGGGCAAGATATCCCGCATAGTTCCGTTCTGCTCCCACATAGACCATACAGAGCACGACGTGGACGTGGTGGTGACCGAGTGGGGCGTGGCAGACCTCAGGGGGCTCACGCCCAGGGAGAGGAGCAGGGAGATCATAAACAAGTGCGCCCATCCCGACTACAGACCTCTCCTCCTGGACTACCTCAAGAAGGCCGAGAACATGGGCGGACACGAACCCCACAACCTGAAGGAGGCCTTCTCGTTCCACCTGAGGCTCATCCAGCACGGCTCGATGTTCTACTCCAAAGAGCCCGTGGCCGCCGATGCGGAGTAGGAACAATTTGATAGACAAATTTTAAAGTTGAGTCTTTATTTGGACTTGACGTGTCTCTTTCCTTCGCAATCCACCGTTGTATAATGGTGGTTGGCCTCGATCGGAAGCCGTAAGAACGGCCAAAAGAGGAAGGGGGGCAGATCGAGTTGTTCGATCCAGAGAGGTTAAAGGCCATAGAAGCCGAGAAGGAGAAGTGGGATCAGCGGGTTCAAAAGTCGTTGCAGAAGGCTCCCGAGAGGAAAGAGCACTTCACCACTGGTTCCGGCATACCCGTCGAGCGGGTCTATCTGCCGAACCACGTGAAGGACCTCGATTACATGAGGGACCTGGGCATGCCCGGCGAGTACCCCTTCACGAGGGGCGTCCAGAACACCATGTACAGGGGAAGGTTCTGGACGATGCGCCAGTACGCGGGCTTTGCCACCGCTGAGGAGTCCAACAGGAGGTATCGTTACCTCCTGGAGCAGGGCCAGACCGGGCTCAGCGTGGCCTTCGATCTCCCCACGCAGATAGGCTACGACTCCGACCACCCGATGGCCAGAGGTGAGGTGGGCAAAGTCGGCGTCGCCATAGACTCCCTCAAGGACATGGAGATCCTTTTCGACGGCATCCCTCTTGACAAGGTCAGCACCTCCATGACCATAAACGCGCCAGCTGCGATACTGTGGGCCATGTACATCGCCGTGGCCGAGAAGCAGGGGGTAAAACCGGAGGAGCTGTCCGGCACCATACAGAACGACATCCTCAAGGAGTACATAGCCAGGGGAACCTACATCTTCCCCCCCAAGCCCTCGATGCGCTTGATAACCGACATATTCGAGTTCGGCAGCCAGCACGTCCCCAAGTGGAACACCATCTCCATCTCCGGATATCACATAAGGGAGGCTGGTTCCACCGCGGTGCAAGAGGTGGCCTTCACCCTGGCGGACGCGATAGCCTACGTGGAGGCGGCCATAAAGAAGGGGCTTGACCCCAACGTCTTCGGCGAGAGGCTTTCCTTCTTCTTCAACGCCCACAACGATTTCCTCGAGGAGATAGCCAAGTTCAGAGCGGCCAGAAGGCTTTGGGCGAAGATAATGAAGGAGCGCTTCAAGGTGACCAACCCCAGGGCCATGATGCTCCGCTTCCACACCCAGACTGGCGGTTCCACCCTGACGGCCCAGCAACCCGAGAACAACATAATCAGGGTCACCATACAGGCGCTAGCTGCGGTGCTCGGCGGGACCCAGTCTTTGCACACCAACTCCTACGACGAGGCCCTGTGCCTGCCGACCGAAGAGTCGGTGAGGATAGCCCTGAGGACCCAGCAGATAATAGCCTACGAGAGCGGGGTCACCGAGACCATAGATCCGCTCGCCGGTTCCTACTACATAGAGTGGCTCACCAACGAGATAGAGCGCCAGGCCGAGGAGTACATCCGGAAGATCGACGAGATGGGCGGCATGCTGGTGGCGATAGAGAAGGGCTACGTCCAGCAGGAGATCCAGGACAGCGCCTATCAATACCAGAAGAAGGTGGAGAACGGCGAGGCCGTCGTGGTAGGCGTGAACAAGTTCCAGATAAAAGAGGAGAACGTGAACAGGAAGATACTGAAGGTCGATCCCGCCGTGGAGGAGCTCCAGCGCAAGAAGCTAAAGGAACTAAAGGAGCAGAGGGACAACCTCAGGGTGAAGGCCGTCTTGGAGGACCTGAGGAAAGCCGCCATGGACGAGAGCGTCAACCTGATGCCCTACTTCATAGAGGCGGTCAAGGCCTACGCCACTGAGGGCGAGATATGCGGCGTACTCAGGGAGGTATTCGGGGAATACGTCGAGAACGTGGTCCTTTAAGGTCTGGGGGAGGTGCCGAACTTGTCCGAGGAGAGGAAGATCAGAGTTGTGATAGCTAAGCCTGGCCTGGACGGGCACGATCGAGGAGCGAAGGTGGTGGCCAGAGCCCTGCGGGACGCGGGCATGGAGGTCATATACACCGGCCTGAGGCAGACCCCCGAGCAGATAGTGGAGACCGCCATCCAGGAGGACGTGGACGCGATCGGCCTCTCCATCCTCTCGGGTGCGCACGAGTACTACTTCAGCAAGGTGATAGAGCTGCTTAAGGAGAGGGGGGCGGAGGACATAATAGTCTTCGGAGGCGGCGTCATACCGCCCGAGGACGTGCCCAGGTTGCTGGAGATAGGGGCTAAGGCCATATTCGGCCCTGGCACGCCCACGAGCCAGACCGTGGAGTGGCTCAAGAAAGCGGTGGAGGAGAAGAGGCGCAAGGAAAGCAGCGTGTCCTGAGGTGACTTTTGGGAGGCGAGGTCATGGAGGCGCTTATCGCCAGGGCTTTGGGCGGCGACGTTCGCGCCATAGCGAAGCTGATATCGTTGGTGGAGAACGAATCCTCCTACACCGACACCATAATGAAGGCCATATATCCAAGGAGCGGTAGAGCGCACGTGGTTGGCGTCACGGGGAGCCCTGGCGCTGGCAAGAGCACTCTGGTGGATAAGCTGGTCCTAACCCTGCGGGATAAGGGGTTGAAGGTGGGAGTCGTAGCGGTCGACCCATCCAGCCCCTTCACCGGCGGGGCCATCCTCGGCGACAGGCTCAGGATGCAAAGACATTCCACCGATCCCAACGTGTTCATAAGGAGCATGGGGACGAGGGGCAGCCTCGGGGGTATAGCCAGGGCTACCTTCGAGGCTGCCCTCATACTCGACGCTTGCGGCTACGACGTGGTCTTCATCGAGACCGTGGGGGTAGGGCAGTCGGAGGTGGACATCGTTCGGGTCTCCGACACGGTCTGCCTGGTGCTGGTGCCGGGCATGGGCGACAGCATACAGCTGATGAAGGCCGGGATAATGGAGATAGCCGACATCTTCGTGGTCAACAAGGCGGACAGGGAAGGGGTCAATCGGCTCGTAACAGAGGTCGAGATGGTGCTCGACATGAGCATCCCCAAAGAGGCCGCCTGGAGACCGCCTGTGCACAAGACCGTGGCTGAGACTGGCGAGGGGGTCGCAGAGTTAGCAGAGAGCCTTAAAGCGCATCGAAACTTCATCAAGAGCAGCTCGAGCGGTCGCGACAGGGCGTACAGGCGACTGGAGTGGGAGGTAGAGGAGATCCTCCGCAGGGAGATCGCCAAGGTGGTGGAGGACAGGCTGAGAGAGGTCCTCTCCGATCCTGCGGTGCTGGAGGACCTCTACGCCAGAAGGAGGGATCCCTACACCCTGGCGGGAGAGATCCTCTGCGAGATATTCAACTCCAACTCTGAGAACTGCGGGAGGGATAAAAGGTGAAGGTGTTGAAGGTGGATCACATAGGCATAGCTGTCACGAACTTGGACGAGGCGCTAAAGCTCTACTCCGAGGCCCTGGGGATAAAGAGCGCGGGCGTTGAGGTCGTGGAGGAGCAGAAGGTCAAGGTGGCGTTCCTGCCGGTAGGGGATTCCGAGATAGAGCTCCTGGAGGCCACTGCTCCCGACAGCGCGGTGGCGAAGTTCATAGAGTCCAACGGAGGCAAGGGCGGCATCCACCACATAGCCCTGAGGGTGGACGACATAAATCAGGCCATAGCTGAGCTCAAGGAGAAGGGGGTCAAACTCATATACGAGGAGCCCAGATACGGCGCTGGTGGGGCCAAGATAACCTTCCTGCACCCCAAGTCCTCTGGCGGCGTGCTGCTCGAGCTATCGGAGAGGAAAGACTAGGACGAGGAGGGAACCCACAGATGGCCGAGAGGACGATCGAGGAACTCTGCGGAGAGCTGCTGGCCAAGAGACAAGAGGCCAAAGCGCCAGCTGGCGAGAAGGCACTCGAGTCCCAGCGCTCGAAGGGCAAGCTGACTGCCAGGGAGAGGATAGAGCTCCTCCTGGATCCTGGCAGCTTCGTGGAGATAGACGAGTTCGTGGAGCACCGCTGCAGCTACTTCGGCATGGACAAGAAGACCTACCTCGGGGACGGCGTGGTGACCGGCTACGGCACCGTGGGGGGCAGGATAGTGTACGTCTTCTCACAGGACTTCTCCGTCCTCGGAGGGTCGTTGGGCGAGATGCACGCCAAGAAGATATGCAAGATAATGGACATGGCCATCAAGACCGGGGCGCCCGTGGTGGGGATCAACGACTCCGGCGGCGCCAGGATCCAGGAGGCGGTGGACTCGTTGAGCGGATACGGCCAGATCTTCTACAGGAACACGGTGGCGTCTGGGGTCATACCCCAGCTGGCCGTGATAGCCGGACCCTGCGCGGGCGGCGCCGTCTACAGCCCGGCGTTGATGGACTTCATCTTCATGGTGGACAAGATAGGGATAATGCACATCACCGGCCCCCAGGTCATAAAGGCCGTCACCGGAGAGGACGTGACTTCCGAACAGCTCGGAGGGGCGATGACCCACAACCAGAGGTCCGGCAACGCCCACTTCTTCGCCAGGGACGAGGCCGAGTGCTTCGCCCAGGTGAGAAAGCTCTTGAGCTTCCTCCCTTCCAACAACATGGAGACGCCCCCCTTCGTGGACCTCGGCGACGATCCCGCCAGGGCGGAACTCAGCCTGAGGGAGATAGTGCCCACAAACCCGAACAAGCCGTACGACGTTAGGCACGTCCTCGCTAAAGTCCTGGACATGGGGGATTTCTTCGAGGTACAGCCCTTCTTCGCCCCCAACATAGTGGTCGGCTTCGGCAGGGTAGGGGGACACGCCATCGGCATAATAGCCAACCAGCCAGCGCACATGGCAGGTTGCCTGGACATAGACGCCTCCGATAAAGCCAGCAGGTTCATCAGGTTCTGCGACGCCTTCAACATACCTATAGTCAATTTCGTGGACGTACCCGGTTACCTCCCTGGAACCGCCCAGGAGTACGGGGGGATAATCAGGCACGGGGCCAAGATGCTCTACGCCTACTCGGAGGCCACCTCCCCTAAGATCACGATAATCCTGAGGAAGGCCTACGGAGGGGCCTACCTCGGCATGTGCTCGAAGGACCTCGGGGCCGACTTCGTCATGGCCTGGCCCCAGGCCGAGATCGCAGTGATGGGCGCCGAGGGTGCGGCCAACATAATCTTCAGGAAGGAGATAGAGTCGGCCGAGAACCCAGAGGAGATGAGAAGGCAGAAGATCGAGGAGTACCGCAGGAAGTTCGCCACTCCCTACGAGGCAGCCCGCAGGGGCTTCGTGGACAAGGTCATACTGCCGGAGGAGACGAGGCTCGAGCTCTACAGGGCTTTGACCCTCACCTCCACCAAGCGAGAGCAGCGGCCTCGCAGGAAGCACGGCGTCATGCCGGCTTAGGTTGGGGGTATGGGAGATGGGTCATCATATCTTCGAGGGATTCGGTGGAAGCGTTCTCCTCTCCTTGATAGCCTTTTCGATAGTGTTCCTGGTCCTGGCCGGATTGTGCCTGGTGATGTACGCCATCAAGTACATAGACAAAATGGTCTCCGCTGTCTCAGCTCCCTCTCCAGCCCCTTCCCCCAGCAAGCCCGAGAGCGCCCCTCCGAAGGTAGAGGCAAGGCCTAAGACCGCGGAGAGCGCCCCAGTCCCTCCTGGGGCGAAGGAGCAGGAGGAGGAGATCGTGGCGGCCATAGCGGCTGCGATGGTCGTGGCTCAGGCGTCATACAAGATCGCTGGTCAGACCTTAGCGCCCCAGCTCAGGGTCAGCTCCTGGCGGTCCTACGGGTTCATCGAGAACCTGGAGGGGTTGGACGGCTGTCCGAACTAGGTCGCCGACCGGGAGAGCTCACACCCTAAGAGATCGAGGAAGCGAACTATAAGGGGGTAGTAAGAAAATGGGCAGAAGGTTTAGGGTCACGGTCAACGGGAAGGTCTACGAGGTGGAAGTGGAAGAGATGGGCTTCGGGGCACCTTCGGCCCCGGTAAATCCAGCTCCATCAGCTCCGGTGGCTCCATCTCCCGTAACAGCTTCGCCTGCTCCTGCGCCGGCCCAGGCCTCGGCTCCGGCACCCGCTCCCAAGCCCTCTCCGCAGCCGACGGTCGGCGGCTCCACGGTGTCCGCACCCATGCCCGGCAAGATCCTGAGGGTTAACGTCAGGGAGGGCGAGCAGGTCTCCGCGGGCGATCTGTTGGTGGTGCTGGAGGCCATGAAGATGGAGAACGAGATACTGGCCCCCACCTCCGGGACCGTGAAGCAGGTGTTGGTCAAGGAAGGGGATTCGGTGAACACCGGCGACGCCATGGTGGTAATAGGCTGAGGCGGGAGCGGTGATGTGAGATGTTAAGCCTCTACGCGGAAGCGCTCAGGAGCGTGATAGACCAGTCAGGCTACTTAGCCCTCACGTGGGGAAACGTGGTGATGATATGCGTGGGATGCCTCCTGCTCTACCTGGCAATAGGGAGGGGGTTTGAGCCGCTCCTGCTCGTGCCCATAGCCAGCGGCTGCATACTGGTCAACCTGCCCCTGAGCGGAATAATGGAGGACCACGGATTTCTCCACTATCTGTACTTCGGCACCAAGCACGAGATATATCCGATCCTGATCTTCCTGGGGATAGGAGCTCTGACCGACTTTGGTCCCCTAATAGCTAACCCAGTGACCTTCCTGCTGGGAGCAGCAGCCCAGCTGGGGGTCTTCATCTCCCTGATGGGGGCTGTGTTGTTGGGCTTCACCGTAAAGGAGGCAGCTGCCATAGGGATAATAGGCGGGGCTGACGGACCTACAGCCATATACCTCACGATGAAGCTAGCCCCCCACCTGCTCGGAGCCGTAGCGGTGGCGGCGTACTCCTACATGTCCTTGGTTCCTCTAATTCAGCCTCCGGTGATAAGGCTGCTCACCACGAAGGCCGAGAGGCAGATCGTCATGACCCAACTAAGGCCGGTCTCCAGGCTCGAGAGGATCCTCTTCCCGATAGTCTCTATGATAGTGACTGGCTTGCTGTTGCCGGCTGCCGTCCCCCTGTTGGGAATACTCATGTTCGGCAATCTGCTTCGAGAGTGCGGCGTGGTGGAGAGGCTCTCCAAGACTGCCCAGAACGAGCTCATAAACGTGGTGACCATATTCTTGGGCCTCACGGTGGGCGCCACGATGGAGGCCAACACCTTCCTCACCCCCGCTACGCTGAAGATAATAGCCCTGGGCCTTGTGGCCTTCGCAGCCAGCACCGCAGGAGGGGTGCTCTTCGGCAAGGTGATGATGGTCCTGAGCGGAGGAAGGATAAACCCGATGATAGGAGCTGCGGGAGTGTCTGCCGTTCCAATGGCAGCTAGGGTGGTCCAGCGCATAGGGCAGAGGGAGAACCCCTCCAACTTCCTGCTCATGCACGCCATGGGGCCGAACGTGGCCGGAGTTATAGGGACGGCCGTGGCCGCAGGCGTCATGCTGACGCTGTTGACCAAGTTCTGATCGACCTCAAGAGAGCTCTCGAAGTGAACCCGAAGGAGGGGGAGGGAGTTCCTCCCCCTCCTTAAATGGGCTTCGGGTTGTGGAGCTGACTTCTAGAGGGTAGAATCTTTGCCAGCCCAAGAGAGGGGGAGGGGAGTACCTTGTTCAAGGTGGTCGCCCTGGGATCCGATCACGCGGGGTTTAGGACGAAGTCGTTTTTGGCCTCTAAGCTTTCGGAATTGGGCTTGGAGGTCGCAGACGTGGGCGTCAACTCCGAGGAACCTGCGGACTATCCAGACATAGCAGCCATGGTCTGCAGGGCGCTCCTGAGCGGCAGTGCCGACTGCGGCATCCTGGTGTGCGGTACAGGTATAGGGATGAGCATAGCCGCCAACAAATTCCCCGGGATCTACGCGTCCGTTTGCTGTGACCTGGAGATGGCTCGTCTCGCCAGAGCTCACAACAACGCCAACGTGCTGGCCTTGAGGGGCAGGGGACTTCCTCCCGAGGAGGCCTTCGAGATAGCCAAGGTGTGGCTCTCCACTGAGTTCGAAGGGGAAAGACACGCCATCAGGCTCAACAAGATAGAGTCGCTGGAGAGGTCGTTTTGCAAGTACAATACCTCTGAGGACGGGAAGGGCAGGCTGGTGTGCATAGATCATCCCCTCATCCAGCACAAGCTCTCCATAGTCAGGAACAAGGAGACGCCGGTAAAGGAGTTCAGGGAGCTGGTCTCGGAGATAGCTGGTCTCATGGTCTATGAGATAACTCGCTACTTACCCCTAAGGGAGGTATCGCTCGAGACCCCTGTGGCTCCCGCTAGGGGTTATGAGATAGCTGGCAAGAAGTTGCTCCTGGTACCCATACTCAGGGCTGGCCTGGGGATGGTGGAGGGTATAACTAAGATAATCCCGAACGTCAAGGTAGGACACATAGGCATATACAGGGATCCCAGAACCCTGAGCCCGGTGGAGTACTACTGTAAGTTGCCGCCGGATGTGGCCGAGAGGGATGTCTTCATCCTGGACCCCATGCTCGCCACTGGAGGTTCCGCCTGCGAAGCCATAAGCATAGTGAAGGGCAGAGGAGGTCAGAGGATAAACCTGGTCTCCCTCATAGGGGCCCCCGAGGGCATAGAGAGGGTGTTCTCCCAGCACCCAGACGTGACCATATACGTGGCCGCCGTGGATTCCCACCTCAACGACCACGGATACATCGTGCCAGGCCTGGGAGACGCCGGCGATAGGCTTTTCGGAACCAAGTGACCTCGCCTCAGGATGTTGAGCAAGAGCGCTCTGGCTTTCGCCTCGTTCCTGGTCCTGAGCTTAGCGGCCACCAAGGTAGCCGTGCTGGTGGCCAGGAGATACGGAATACTGGACCTGCCGGACGAGAGGAAGGTCCATCTCTCCCCTGTCCCCAGGAACGGCGGGCTGGCGATCTACGCTTCTCTCCTCTTGGCGACTGTCTGGCAACAGAACAGGGAGTTAAGGGCTCCCTTCCTGATCGGTTCCTCCCTGATCTTCCTGGTGGGCCTGGCCGACGATCTGGTGGGCCTGAGGGCTAAAGTCAAGCTGATTTTCCAGATCCTATCGTCCCTCCTGGCGGCTGCGCCGCTGATGGACGTCGGCGTCCTCGAGTACGCTCTGGGGGCGCTGTGGTTGTTGTCCATGTCGAACGCCTACAACCTGATAGACGGCGTGGATGGGCTGTCTTTGTCCCTTTTCGCCGTGTCATCGGCGACCCTTTGGGTGACGGGCAGCTTAAACTCGGTCTTCGCCGCGTCGATGCTGGGGATGGCCGCCGGCGTCCTGTTCTACAACAAGCCCAAGGCCGCCATATTCTTGGGGGACAGCGGTAGCCTCCTCCTGGGTTTCACTATGGGTTGGACCTCCGGGATCTCGGCGCTCGGGGCAGGCGTCAGCTTCGATCGCCTGGTGTGGCTTTTGGCCTTCGGGGGCGTACCCATGCTGGACCTGGCCTTCGCGGTCGTGAGGAGGGCCGCCACAGGAAGGCACATCTTCTCCCCCGACAGAGGGCACATCCACCACAGGCTGATGGACCTGGGTCTAACCCATCCCTCCATCGTCTTAATCCTGTCCTCCGCCCACGCGCTCCTACACGCCGCGTTGTTGATCTGGAAGAGAACGAGCTCCTGGGGTATGAGTTAGGGCTGTTTCCCTAACCCCAGGAGCTCCTTCAACGCTTAGGAGATCACCGCGCCGAAAGCGAACCGCGGACGGAGAGGCTACTTCTTCGAACCACCTATGCTGTAGCTCTTGCTGCCCCACCTCTTGCCCTTCAGAGGCTTGCCCTCCAGGAGAAGGAGGTAGTGGCTCAGACACTTGGGGCACCTCAGGGACTCCTCCGCTTCGGTCTCGAACTCGTGCTTGCACTCGAGACACCTGAACTTACGCATACCCCGTTCGCCCTCCTTTCCCAAGAGTTTTGAAGCTAAGAGGCGAAGCATATTATACCAGAGCGAGGGGCGGAATTTGAATGGCCTCGTCTCCCCCATCGAGGGCCTCCCTCACCTCCCTCAGCAGCTCTCCCACGCCGGCTATGGGATCTGTGCCGTGGAGCGCTGACTCGTCGATCACGTTCACGAGGGCGCTTCCCAGGACCACGCCGTCCACGTGCGGCGATATGCTCCTCACCATCGACCCAGATCGCAGGCCGAAGCCCAGGAGGAGAGGGATCGGGCTCTCCCTACGGAGGGCTGACACGACACCCTTCACCCAGGACATGGAGACCTCCTTGTGCGCGCCCGTGACGCCCAGGAAGGAGACGCAGTAGACGAAGCCGGAGGACTCAGCCAGGATCCTGCGGGCCCTCTCCTCGGGGGTGAGGGGGGTCAACATGAGAACGGGGTCCAGACCGAGCTCCCTGCATCTGGAATAAAAGGGGCGCCCCTCGTCGAAGGGCAGGTCCGGGACGATCAGCCCTGAGAGGCCCACCTCCAGAGCCCTCTCTACGAACCTCTCCTCTCCGTAGCTGAGTATGGGGTTGTAATAGCTCATCCCTATGAGCGGAACCCCCAATGAACTGGACAGCTCTCGCACCGTCTCGAAGAAGACTTCCATCCTGAAACCCCTATTGAGGACCGCACAGTTAGCCCTCTGGATGGTTGGGCCGTCCGCCAAGGGGTCCGAGAAGGGTATCCCAATCTCGAGCGCATCGGCCCCAGCCCTCACCGCCTCCATCATCAACCTCACGAAGAGATCGCGCTCAGGGTATCCGCAGGTCATGAAGGCCACCATCGACTTCCTGCCTCGGGGAAGATCTATGCCCCTCAAGCGAGAACACCTCCTCCTCGTATCTCCACTTGCTTCGACAACACTTCCAGGTCCTTGTCCCCTCTGCCCGAGAGGTTGACCACCAGGAGTAGATCCCTTCCGAGGGAGGCCACCTTCAAGGCCTCAGCCACCGCATGGGCGCTCTCCAGGGCTGGGACGATGCCCTCAGCTCGAGCTAAGAGCATCGCTGCGCTCAAAGCCTCCTCGTCGAAGACCACGGAGTAGGTAGCCCTGCCGCTTCTCATCAAGAACGCGTGTTCTGGCCCCACTCCCGGGTAGTCGAGACCGGCGGAGATGGAGTGGGTGTCGAGGACTTGCCCCTCCCCGTCCTGTAGCACGTAGGTCTTGCAGCCGTGGAGGACTCCCACCCTTCCGGAGTTCAGCGACGCGGCGTTCATGCCGGGCGACATCCCCTTACCGCCCGCCTCGACCCCCACCAGCTTCACCTCGGGATGAGGTATGAACTCGTAGAAGGCCCCTATGGCGTTGCTACCCCCTCCGACGCAGGAGACCACGAAGTCGGGCAACCTCCCCTCCAAGGCCAAGACC